>Ga0302181_10000214_pt1 | contig 52158 bp, 49 predicted proteins | sample I_Palsa_E3_3_FD_198786 | JGI IMG/M metagenome (GOLD analysis project Ga0302181, IMG submission 198786) | Peat permafrost microbial communities from Stordalen Mire near Abisko, Sweden - I_Palsa_E3_3 | ecosystem: Environmental > Terrestrial > Soil > Palsa > Peat permafrost | place: Sweden...
GGGGCAGTGCGCCGAGAGCTCGGCGATCGGCGCGCTCGTCACCGCCGGCGAGACCGCGATCACGGCGGTGGCGGTGGTCGCCGAGCGCGCCGACCGGTGCCCGCCGTGCGGGGGATGCCGGCAGCGGCTCGCGGAGTTCGCCGCAGCGGACACGCCCGTGTATCTGGGCCGGGCGGGCGGGGCGATTCCGGCCCAGATGGTGACGCTCGCTGACCTGCTGCCGCTGTCGTTCGGACGCGGTGAGCTCGGACGGTGACCGAGGCGGCACAGGTTCTGGCGGCGCGCGCGCCCGCGGGGGTGCGCGTCGGGATCGTGCTCGGGTCTGGGCTCGGCGCGGTCGCCGACGCTGTGGAGGAGCCGGTCCTGGTCGGCTACGAGGAGCTTCCGGGCTTTCCGCGGCCGACCGTCGCCGGTCACGCCGGGCGGGCGGTGCTCGGCCGCATCGCCGGCGTTCCGGTCGCCGTGCTACAGGGACGCGCGCACCTGTACGAGGGCGGGTCGCTCGACGCGCTGCGAACGCCGGTGCGAGCGCTCCGCGGCGCCGGGGCTGAGATCGTCATGCTGACGAACGCGGCCGGCTCGCTGCGCCCCGACGTCGGGCCGGGGCAGTTGATGGCGATCGCCGACCACATCAACCTGACCGGGGTGAATGTGCTGGCCGGGCCCAACGATCCAGCCGTGGGGCCGCGCTTCCCGGCGCTGCGCGACGCCTACGACCCGGCGCTGCGCACCCAGCTGCGGGAGGCAGCGCAGGAGCTGGGCGTGCCGCTGGCCGAGGGCGTCTACCTGGCGGTGAGCGGGCCGAGCTTCGAGACTGCGGCCGAGATCCGGGCGTTCCGCGTGCTTGGGGCCGACGCGGTTGGGATGTCGACCGTGCACGAGACGCTCGTCGCGCGCCACTGCGGCTTGCGGGTGGTCGCGGTGTCGGCGATCACCAACCTGGCGGAGGGGATGAGCGCCGAGCCGCTCAGCCATCAGCAGACGCTCCGTGACGCCGCCCGAGCCTCCGTCGATCTGGCGCGGCTGCTACCCGGATTCCTCGAGCGGATCGGCCAAGGCGTCACCCCGTGAATCATGACCCTAGCTCCGCCTGGATAAACGGGTCCGGCCCGACGGAGCATCCGGATTAGGGCCCTGTGAAAAATCAGGGGCCGCCGCCACCGGCTGTGCTACGTTCGCCGCTCTTCGTCGCCAGAAGGGGGTTCTCGTGAGGTTTCGTTTCAGGTTCTCGGTCGCGATCGTCGTGGCCGTTGTCGCAGCGCTGGGGTCAGCGCTCGCGGCCTACGGCTCGAGCGGTAGCTCGAGCAGAAGTTCATCCAGGAGCGCCCATGCGGCGTCCAGCATGTCCGGCTTCAAGGTCGGTCTGGTCACCGACATCGGTGGTCTCAACGACCATGGCTTCAACCACCTTTCGTACGAGGGTCTGCTCCAGGCCAAGTCGCAGCTCAGAGCCGACACCACGGTTCTGCAGTCGATGTCAGGCGCGGACTATCTGCCGAACCTCAGCAAGCTCGCTGCAGAGGGTGACAAGCTCGTGATCGCCGTCGGCTACCTGATGGCGTCGGCCATCGAGACGGTGGCCAAGCAGTACCCGAAGACGCACTTCGCGATCATCGACAGCCCCGGCGCCACGGCTCCGGACACCGCGAAGAACATCGAGGGCATCGACTTCGCAGAGCAGCAGGCAGGCTATCCGGCCGGCTACCTGACCGGGCTCTACCTGAAGGCGCACGGCTACACCACCGCCTCGTCGGTCGGTGGTCAGAGCATCCCGCCAGTCAACCTGTACATCGCCGGGTTCCAGCAGGGAGTTCAGGCCGCCGACCCATCGGCCAAGCTGCTGAACGCCTACTCGCAGAACTTCACCGACGAGTCCTCGTGCAAGGAGCTCGCGCTCAACCAGATCCAGCAGGGCTCCAAGGTCGTCTTCCAGGTGGCCGGCGCGTGTGGGCTCGGCGTGATCTCCGCCGGCGTTTCAACCAAGACGCAGGTGATCGGCGTCGACGCCGATCAGAACTACCTCGCACCGAGCTACGTCCTGACGTCGGCCGAGAAGATGGTCAACACCGGCGTGTTCACCGCGATCAAGAACCTGATGGCAGGCAAGTTCTCGCAAAACCTGCAGGAGAACATCAACGACGGCGGTGTCGGGATCGGCACGATCGATGCAGCCGGCGCCCCGTTCAAGGCGAAAATCGCGCAGATCATCGCTGAGATGAAGTCCGGGAAGATCGTGCCTACGACGACGATCAAGTACCCGAAGTAAGTAGTCAGGCTGGGCCCGCCGTGCCGGACGCAGGCCCTCCGGCCCTCGAGCTGAAGGGGATCACGAAGAAGTTCGGCTCGGTCGTCGCGAACGACCGAGTCGACTTCGACGTGGTCGCCGGAGAGGTCCACGCGCTGCTCGGCGAGAACGGCGCCGGCAAGTCGACACTGATGTCCGTCCTGTACGGCCTCTACAAGCCCGACGATGGCGAGATTCTGGTCGACGGCCGGCCGGTCGAGATCAGCTCGCCGGCGGCCGCGATCGGCGTCGGCATCGGCATGGTCCACCAGCACTTCATGCTGGTTCGGGTGATGACGGTCGCCGAGAACATCGTGCTCGGGCAGGAGCCGAGCCGGTGGGGGAGGCTCGACCTGAAGGCGGCGCGGTCCCGCGTGCGCGAGCTGTCCGATCGCTACGGCCTCGCGGTCGACCCCGACGCGCGGATCGAGGACATCACGGTCGGGGCCGAGCAGCGTGTCGAGATCCTCAAGGCGCTCTACCGCAATGCGCGGATCCTCGTGCTCGACGAGCCGACGGCCGTCCTGACGGCCCAGGAGGTTCGAGAGCTCACCCGCGTGCTGAACCGTCTCAAGCGGGACGGCACCGCGATCGTGTTCATCAGCCACAAGCTGGGAGAGGTCCTGGAGGTAGCCGATCGGATCACGGTGCTGCGTCGGGGCAAGCGGGTCGATACCGTGCCGCGCGCGGGCGCGACCGAGCTCAGCCTCGCGCGCTTGGTCGTGGGGCGCGACGTGATGCTGGCGGCCCGGAAATCGCCAAGCAAGCCGGCCGGGCCGCTGCTCGAGGTGCACGACCTGCACGTACGCGACGAGCGCCAGCTCGAGAAGGTCTCAGGGCTGTCGCTGACGGTACGTGCCGGGGAGATCGTCGCGATCGCCGGGGTCGACGGGAACGGCCAGCAGGAGCTCGTCGACGCGATCACCGGTCTGCGCGCCCCGCAGTCGGGCGCAGTTGTGATCGACGGTGAGGACATCGCCGGCAGGGGAGTGCGGGCCGCGACCGCGGCCGGCGTCGCCCACATCGCCGAGGATCGCCACCTCCGTGGCGTCGTGCTCCCGTTCACGCTCGCCGAGAATCTGGCGCTCCGGCAGTACCGCTCGCCGCAGTACAGCGGGCACGGCTGGTTGCGTCGCGGCTACATGAAGGAGCGCGCCGAGCAGCTGCTGTCGGAGTTCGATGTCCGCGGCGGCGGACCCGACAGCTACGCCGCGGCGCTGTCGGGCGGCAATCAGCAGAAGATCGCGGTCGCGCGCGAGATCGCATCCAACCCCAAGGTGCTGGTCGCCCACCAGCCGACCCGTGGCCTCGACGTCGGCGCGATCGAGTTCGTGCACGGCCGGCTGATCGAGGAGCGCGACAAGGGTCGCGCGGTGCTGCTCGTGTCGCTCGAGTACGAGGAGGTGAAGGCGCTTGCCGACCGGATCCTCGTGATCTACGAGGGTAAGATCGTCGGCGAGTTCCCGCCCGACGCGAGCGAGGAGCAGTTGGGCATGGCCATGACCGGTGGACAGGTCACGCAGTCCGAGGCGGCGGCTTCGTGAGCCTGCTGGAAGACGAGCTAGAGGGTCATCCGCTCGCGGGAGAGGAGGAGAGCGACGAGCCCGCCCTGCGCTCCCCGGCGCGCCTGACGGCATTCCGCCGGGGCTTCGGAGGCTTCTTGGTGCCCGTGCTCACGACCCTGATCGCGTTCCTGGCCGGCGGGCTGATCGTGCTCGCGACGGGCCACAATCCACTCTCGACCTACACATCGATCTTCGACGGGACCGGCCTCAACTGGCTGTTCCCGTGGGTCAGCGGGGCGGACCGCGCCACCGCCGCCGGCAACCTCCAGCAGACGCTGATCCAGGCCACGCCGTTGATCCTCGTCGGCTTGGCGGTCGCGTTCGCGTTCCGCGCCGGCATGTTCAACATCGGCGGCCAGGGCCAATACACCGTTGGAGGAATCGTCGCCGTCTGGATCGGGTCGTCGTTCGCCGGTATGCCCCCGGTGCTCCACGTCACGTTCGCGATCGTCGCCGCGGGTCTCGCGGGCGCCGGGTGGGCCGGGATCGCCGGCGTCGTGAAGGCGACCACGGGTGCCAACGAGGTGATCTCGACGATCATGCTCAACTGGATCGCGATCTGGCTCGGCGTGTACTGCTTTCAACTCGGTGGGCCGTTGCAGAACCCCAAGATGCCGTCGACGCCCGTGTCCAGCAACGTCGTCCCGGGGGCAAAGCTGCCGGTCTTCTGGGGCAGCGCGGCGCTTCAGGGGCTCGACGTCGGGATCTTCATCTCGCTCGCGCTCGCGATCGTGTTCGCGGTGCTGATCAAGCGCACCCGCTTCGGCTACGAGGCGCGCACGGTCGGCTTCAACCCCGAGGCGGCGCGCTACGGCGGGATCAACGTCGGGCGCACCTGGATCCGCGTGATGCTCGTCTGCGGCGCGTTCGCGGGCGTCGCCGCCTCGCTCGACATTCTCGGCTGGAAGTTCAGTCTGTTCACCAACGACATCCAGGCCTCCCAGGTCGGCTTCTACGGAATTGCCGTCGCTCTGCTGGGGCGCAACACCGCCGGCGGCACGGTCGCCGCCGGCGTGCTGTTCGGGGCTCTGCTGACGGGCACCTCCGACCGCAACATCAACCTCAGTATCGACCCGACCCTGGTCCAGTACCTGACGTTCATGCTCGAGGGGATCATCATTCTGCTCGTCTCGACCGACGTGATCACGCTCCGGCTGCTCAAGGGCGGGCGACGGATCGGAGTGACGCTCAAACGCAGGCCCGCCAAGGAAACAGGCACGAGCGAGGGTGGCGCCTCGTGAGCGTGGGCGTTGTCACGATCACGCCGCCTCGCGCGGTCTCGGCGAAGCAGCTCGGACTCGCGGGCATCGTCCTCGGCGCGATTGCGTGGGTGATCACGCTACCGCCGATCGAGGTTCGCGGCATGCTGCCGTCGATCGTGCTGGCGCTCGTCGCCGTGGGGTTCGGGGCAGCGTCGGCCGCCGCCGGCGAGCGCAAGCTCGGGAGCGAGGCGATCGTCGTCGCGCTGCTGGCGCTCGCCGGCGCTGCCGCATCGGCGAAATCCTCGGCCGCGACGGTCGAGTCGGTCTTCACCTGGTCGGCGCTCGCGGCAGCGACGCTCCGCTATGCGACGCCGCTGCTGTTCGGCGCGCTCGGCGGTGTGATCTCCGAGTCCGGCGGCGTGATCAATGTCGGCCTCGAGGGCATGATGCTGATGGGCTGCTTTTGGGGGGTCTACGGCTCCGATCTGCTCGGATGGTGGGGCTGGGGTCTACTCGTCGCGATGATTTCCGGGGGGCTGCTCGCCCTCGTGCACGGGATCTTCTCAATCCACCTGCGCGCCAACCAGATCGTCAGCGGCATGGGCATCAACTTCCTCGCGCTCGGGATCACCGGCTACTTCCTCGAGTACCACTACGGTCCGAATGGAACCCCGCTCAACATCTCGACGGTCCCCAATGTCAACCTCCCGCTGATCCAGCACGTCGGGTTCTTCGGGTCGGCGATCGGCGACGCGAACCTGATGACCTGGGTCGGGCTGGCGCTCGTACCCGCGCTCACGTTCTTCCTGTTCCGGATGAGGTGGGGTCTGCGACTGCGATCGATCGGTGAGAAGCCGCGCGCCGCGGACAGCGTCGGCCTGCCGGTGTTGCGGATCCGCTACGTCGCCGTCGTCGCCTCCGGCATGCTGGCGGCGCTCGGCGGAGCGTACCTTTCGGTCGGCTTCGTCGGGTCATTCAGCAATGACATGACCAACGGGCGCGGCTTCATCGCGCTCGCGGCGATGATCTTCGGCAAGTGGAGGCCATGGGGTGCGCTGTGGGCCTGCCTCCTGTTCGGGTTCGGGAACGCTATGTCCGACCGGGTGTCGAGCGTCAATCCGACGCTGGGGACGCTGTTCGAGGCGCTGCCGTATGTCCTGACCCTGGTCGCCGTCGCAGGACTCGTGGGTCGCTCTCGCCCGCCGGCTTCCGATGGAATCCCGTACGTGAGGGAGTGACCATCGACCGGGCGGTTCGGTGCTGATGCTTGTAGCTGAGCTGATCAGGCGCAAGCGTGACGGCGGGGAGCTGGCGGCGGCCGAGATCGAGGAGCTCGTCGCGGGCATCTCCTCGGGCTCGGTCACCGACGCCCAGGTCGGGGCCCTGGCGATGGCGATCGTCTGGCGCGGGATGACGGGGGCTGAACGGATCGCGCTGACCGGCGCGATGACCCGCTCTGGTGACCTGCTCGAATGGGCGGGCACCGGCCTTGCCGGGCCGGTGCTCGACAAGCACTCCACCGGTGGGGTGGGCGACAAGGTGAGCCTGCTGCTCGCCCCGATCGTCGCGGCCTGCGGCGCCGCGGTTCCGATGATCTCCGGGCGCGGCCTCGGCCACACCGGCGGCACGCTCGACAAGCTCGAGTCGATCCCCGGCTACGAGGTGGCGCCGGATCCCGATCGCCTGCGGGCGGTCGTCGCGCGCGCCGGGTGCGCGATCATCGGCCAGACCGCTGCGCTGGCGCCGGCCGATCGCCGGCTGTACGCGATCCGCGACGCGACCGGGACGGTCGAGTCGATCCCGCTGATCGTCGCCTCGATCCTCTCAAAGAAGCTCGCCGCCGGTCTCGATGGGCTTGTGATCGACGTCAAGGTCGGCTCCGGAGCGTTCCTGCCCGACCTCGATCGGGCACGGGAGCTCGCCGGCGCGATCGTCGAGGTCGCCCGCGGCAACGGGCTGCCGACCTCAGCGCTGCTCACCGACATGAACCAGGTGCTCGGGCGCACCGCCGGCAACGCGGTGGAGGTGCGGGAGTCGATCGACCATCTCACGGGCGCCGCGAGCGACGAGCGGTTGCGGGAGGTGACGCTCGCGCTGAGCGCCGAGCTGCTGGTGCTGGGAGGCGTGCTGCCGGACCTGCGGGCGGCCCGCGCGGCCGCCGAACGTGCGCTCGACGGCGGCGGCGCCGCCGAGCGCTTCGCTGCGATGGTCGCGGAGCTGGGTGGGCCGGCGGACCTGATCGAGCATCCCGACCGCCATCTCGTGCGGGCGCCGGTCGTGCGGGCCGTCGATCCCGTAGAGGACGGACAGGTGATCTCGGTCGACGTCCGCGCGGTCGGAATCGCGATCATCGACCTCGGCGGCGGTCGTAGGCGTGAGACCGACTCGATCGACCACGCCGTCGGCTTGAGCGAGGTCGCAGGCGTCGGCGAGCGCGTCGAGCCCGGTGGGCGGCCACTGGCGATCGTGCACGCCCGTGACGAGGCGGGCGCCGAGCGTGCCGCCGGCGCCCTGCGCGGCGCGGTGACGCTGGGCGACGCTCGGGACCGTCGATCGAACCCGGTGATCGAGGCGATCCGCTAACTCATGATGCTTCCCAAGGCAGAGCTCCACGTCCACCTCGAGGGCACCGCGACCCCCGAGCTCGTGCAGCGGCTGGCGGCGCGGAACGGCCTCGAGCTCCCGGCGCGCCTGCTCAACGAGCACGGGCGCTTCCACTACGGCGACTTCCTCGACTTCCTGCGCACCTACGATCGCGCGGCCAGCGTGATCCGGACGGGCGCGGACTACCGCGACATCACCTACGAGTACCTGTGCGCGTGCGCCGCCGAGGGTACGGTCTACGTCGAGCTGACCGCCTCACCCGACCACGCGGCGCTCGTCGGGCTCAGCGACGAGGAGCACCTCGACGGAATCGCGCGGGGGATCGACGACGCGCGGCGCGATCACGGAATCGAGGCGCGAATCCTGATCTCGGCGGTGCGCAACTTCGGCCGCAGGCAGGCGATCCGCGTCGCCCGCCACGCGGCGCAGCTACCGCACCCCTACGTCGTCGGCTTCTCGATGGCGGGCGACGAGGCGGGTCACCCCGTCGATGAGTTCGCGGCGGCGTACGAGATCGCAGCGGCGGCCGGCCTCGGCTGCACCGTCCACGCCGGCGAGTGGGCCGGGCCCGAAAGCGTGCGTGCGGCACTGAGGTTGCCGGTCACGAGGATCGACCACGGCGTCAGGGCGATCGAGGACCCTCGACTCGTCGAGGAGCTGGCGGCGCGGGCGGTCGTGCTGGACACGTGCCCGACCAGCAACGTCGTGCTCGGCGTGTACGCCGGCTACGAGGAGCACCCGCTGCCGCGCCTCGCCGAGGCCGGGGTCCGGGTGACGCTGGGCTCGGACGACCCGCCCTACTTCGGCGCCACGATCGGCGGCGAGTACGCGATCTGCGCCGAGCGCTTCGGGTTCGACGAACGCCGGCTGCTGGCGATCACGCGCACGGCGATCGACGCCGCGTTCTGCGACGCGGAGCTCAAGGCCCAGCTGCGAGCCCAGCTCGACGAGGTGCCGGCGTGAGGATCCTCGTCACCGGCAGCTCCGGGCATCTGGGCGAGGGTCTGATGCGCGTCCTGCGCGACCTCGATCACGAGCCGATCGGGCTCGACCTGTTGGCCTCGCCGCTCACTGCGGTAGTCGGCTCGGTCGCCGACCGGGAGATCGTCAGACAGGCCATGACCGAGGTCGAGGCGGTACTCCACACCGCCACTCTGCACAAGCCCCACGTCGGCTCGCACCTCCGGAGTGAGTTCGTCGAGACCAACGTGATCGGAACGCTCAACCTGCTCGAGGAGGCGCTCGCGGCGGGCGTGCACCGGTTCGTGCTAACGAGCACGACGAGCGCGTTCGGCAGCGCACTGACGCCGCCGGCTGGAATGCCGGCGGCGTGGATCACGGAGCAGGTCACGCCCGTGCCGCGCAACATCTACGGCGTCACGAAGGTCGCGGCGGAGGATCTGTGCGAGCTGATCTGGCGCGATCACGGACTGCCGTGCCTGATCCTGCGCACGTCTCGCTTCTTTCCGGAGGCGGACGATCTGGACACGGCACGGGAGGCTTTTGAGGACCTCAACCTCAAGGTCAACGAGTTGCTTTACCGCCGTGTCGACCTCGAGGACGTCGTCGGCGCGCACCTGCTGGCGCTCGAGCGGGCACCGCAGATCGGATTCGGGCGCTACGTCATCAGCGCGACGACGCCATTCGCGCCGGACGACTTGGCGGGGTTGCGTGTGGACGCGCGCGCGGTTGTCCGCCGGCTGTTCCCCGACTACGAAGAGGTCTACGCGCGCCGCGGGTGGACGATGTTCGAGACGATCGACCGCGTCTACGTCAACGAGCGCGCGCGCCGCGAGCTCGGATGGGAGCCGTCATACGACTTCCGCCGCGCGCTCGGCCTGCTCGCGGCAGGCGACGATCCCCGCAGCCGGCTCGCGCGTACCGTCGGCGCCAAGGGCTACCACGCCGTCCCCACGGGGGTCTACACGACCCGGGCACGACGATGACTGAATGCTCCACGACGACAAGAAACCTCCCCTGCGGACTCGGCGTCCGACGCGCGGCGCTCGACGCGGGCGCCGACCGCATAGCTACCCGCCGGCGCGCTCGTCGACGACGACCACGTCGAGGCGGCGCGGGCCGTGGACGCCCTCGACACGGGTCAGCTCGATGTCCGAGGTGGCCGACGGGCCGGAGATGAACGTCAGCGGGCGGCGGGGGTCGAGCGAGGCGATCGCGTCGGGGACCGACGCGACGATCTCGGAGGTCGTGACGATGCAGACGTGGTGGTCGGGCACGAGCGTCAGCGCGCGCCGGCCACAGCGCTCGCCGCCGTCGAGGACGATCGTCCCCGTCTCGGCGATCGCGAGCGCGCAGCCGGTGAGAACCGTGTCGAGCGAGGAGAGTGTTTGCACGTCGAGCAGCTCGTCCTCGATCCCCGGAAACGGGAACCCGGCCGGGACGCCCGTCCGCTCCCCGCACAGCTCGTGCAGCTTCGCGTCCAGTCCCGACCGGGTGGTGCGATGCGCGCGCGCGGCGTACTCCTGCACCCTGTCGCAGAACAGATCGACGTCGGGAGCATGCGCCCAAGGCCCGCGATAACTCCGATCGACTTCGCCGGGCACCGGCACAGGACCGATCGCCGCGCGGATCGCCGCGAGGATGTCCGCTCTGGCCGTGCTCACTGTTGGCGGGGGTGGGTGGGTGGGATCGGCCTCTCGCTCCACCACTCGCGGAACGTCTGGCCCGGGGGTTCGGGCAGGTCACGCATCGCCGTCCAGCGGTGCAGCGCTGCGTTTGCGAGCGGCCCGCGACCGAGCCGCGCGAGCCGCTGCGCGGCCTCGAAGCGCCTGCGCGAGCGCAGCGCGTACGCGACCCCCCTCATCGCCATCGCCTCGGGAGCAGCGGGCGACTTGACCTCCCGCACCACCCTGCCGCGGAGGTGGACGAGCACCGTCGGGATGTCGATCTTGACCGGGCAGACCTCGTAGCACGCGCCGCACAGCGAGGACGCCCATGGAAGCGTCGTGCCGTCGTGGAACCCGCTCAGCTGCGGGGTGAGGATCGCACCGATCGGACCAGGGTAGATCGACTCATACGCCTGGCCGCCGACGCGCTCGTACACCGGACACACGTTGAGGCAGGCCGAGCAGCGGATGCAGCGCAATGCCTGGCGGCCGACCTCGTCGGCGAGCACCTGCGAGCGACCTCCGTCGAGCAGGATCAGATGAAACTCCTCGGGACCGTCGCCGGGATACAGCCCGGTCCACAGCGAGGTGTAGGGGCTCATCCGTTCGGCCGTCGAGGATCGCGGCAGCAGCTGCATGAACACCTCCAGGTCGCGCCACTCCGGCAGCACCTTCTCGATTCCCATCACCGTCACCAGCACGCGCGGCAGCGTCAGGCACATCCGACCGTTGCCCTCCGATTCGACCACCGCGATCGTGCCGGTTTCGGCGATCGCGAAGTTCGCGCCGGAGACCGCCATCGGGACCGACAGGAACTTCGCCCGGAGATACGTGCGCGCCGCCTCGGCGAGCGCCCGCGGGTCATCGCCGAGCGCCTCACCCGGCGCGATCGTCCGCTCAAACAGCGCCCTGATCTCCATCCGGTTGCGGTGGATCGCGGGCACGAGGATGTGCGACTGCCGGTCGCCGCCGAGCTGCACGATCAGCTCGGCCAGGTCTGTCTCGGTCACCGCGACGCCGCGAGCAGCAAGCGCCTCGTTGAGCCCGATCTCGTCGGTCGTCAACGACTTGACCTTGATCACCTCATCGATGCCGTGGCCACTCGCGATCCGCGCGACGATCGCGTTGGCCTCGGCGCCGTCGCGTGCCCAGTGGACTGTCCCGCCGGCTCGGGCAACCTCCGCCTCGAGGCGCTCGAGTTGCTCGGGCAGGGTCACCAGCGCGCGCGCCTTGACGTCCGCGCCTGCCGTTCGCAGCGCTTCCCAGTCGCTCAGCTCGGCGACGGCGCGCTCCCGTTTGGCACGGATCACCTCGACGGCGTGGCCAACGTTGTGGCGCATCTGCGAGTCGGCCAGCGAACGGCGGGCGGCGGCGGGGAAGCTCATTCGGTCGCCGCCAGAATCTCCGCCAGGTGCATCGTGCGAACCCCGGTGCGCTGGCGCCTGAGTGCGCCGCCGATCTGCATCAGACAGGAGTTGTCGATCGCGGCGCAGACCTCGGCACGCGTGTCGAGCACCTGTCGCACCTTGTCGGACAGCATCGCCATCGAGGTATCGGCGTTCTTGACCGCGAACGTCCCGCCGAAACCACAGCACTCCCGCGCCCCCGGGAGCTCGACCAGCTCGATTCCGCGCACCGCCTCGAGCAGTCGCTGTGGCCTGTCGCCGATCTCGAGCGCACGCAGCGAATGACACGTCGGATGCAGGGTCACCCGGTGGGGGAACGACGCGCCGACGTCGGTCACGCCGAGCCGGTCGACGAGGAACTCACTCAGCTCGAAGGTTCGCTGCGCAACGCTCGGGATGTGCTCGCGCACGAGCCCGACGCACGACGCCGAGGGTGAGACGATCGTCTCGGCCGACGCGAACACCCGCGCGAACCGCTCGAGCAGAGGGCGCGCCTGATGCTCGTACCCGGTGTTGACGTGCATCTGACCGCAGCACGTCTGCTCGAGCGGGAACTCGACCTGACAACCGAGCCGCTCGAGCAGCTCGACGACGGCGCGGCCGGTCTGCGGAAACAGGGTGTCGTTGAAGCAGGCGATGAACAGCGCGACGCGCATCGGCACGGGAGGGTACGACGCCGCGCTGGGCGATGCGGTGCCCCGAGGCGCCGGCGATCAACGCAATCCGAGCAGGACGTCCACCACGAGTTGGTCGAGCGCCTCGTTGAAGTAGCCCCGCACCGCGAGCGCGTCAAGTCCCTCGGCCTCGGCCTTGAGCGCGACGGCTTCGGAGGCGCCGGAGCAGGTCGTCTCGTGCAGCTCCGATGTCGACGCTTTGGCGAGCGCCTCCTGAACCTCGGGCAGGCTGTCGAAGTGACGGGCGCGCTCGGCGAGCGCTGCGTACGTGCGCATGCAGCCGCGAGCGAAGTCCCAGACTCCCTCCTCATTCTCCAGCCGGTAGGCGTGGGCGTCGAAGTGGCGCGGTCCCTCGTAGCCCGCGCGCTCCAACAGCCGCACCAGCAGGAAGGCCTCCTTCAGATCCTCGGCTCCGAACCGGTAATCCTGGTCGAAGCGTCCGATCCGCTGAGAGTTGAGATCGATGTGGAACAGCTTGCCTGCCCACAGCGCCTGCCCAACCCCGTGGACGAACGACAGCCCTGCCATCGTCTCGTGCGCGACCTCGGGATTGACGCCGACCATCTCGGAACGGTCGAGCGTCGAGATGAAGTGGAGCGCGTGCCCGACCGTCGGCAGGAAGATGTCGCCGCGCGGCTCGTTGGGCTTCGGCTCGATCGCGAAGCGGATGTCGTAGCCCTGCTCGACGGCGTACTCCGCCAGCACGTTGATCGCTTCGCGGTAGCGCTCGAGCGCGTCGCGCGGGTCCTTGGCGACGCCGGCCTCGGTTCCTTCTCGTCCGCCCCAGAAGACATACACGTGCGCGCCGAGCCGCGCGCCGAGGTCGATCGAGCGCATCGCCTTGCCGATCGCCGCCCGCCGGACCTGCCGGTCGTTGGACGTGAACGCACCGTCCTTGAAGGCCGGATGTCCGAACAGGTTGGTGGTGGCCATGCCCACGCTCAGGCCGGTGCTGTGCAGCGCCGCCTCGAACCGGGAGGTGATCCGCTCGGCCTCGTCCGCCGGCGTGCCCCACGGGATCAGGTCGTTGTCGTGCAGCGACACACCCCAGGCGCCGAGCTCGGCGAGCTTGTGCAGGGTGTCGACCGGGTCGCGCAACGGGCGGGTCGGCTCGCCGAACGGGTCGCGACCGGGATTGCCGACGGTCCACAGACCGAAGGTGAAGCGTTGAGTCACGCTGGCGATCATATTGAACCCCGAGCGGCTACCCGCGTGTGATTCTCGCTGCGAGCCAGCGCTCGCCGTCCGCCAGATGGATCAGGTCGGCCGCGCTCGCCTGCTCGGGATCGCGGTCGCGCAGCGCGTTGTAGATGTCGCGATGGCGTTGCCGGGTGATCGCCACCGCATCGTGCTCGGTGATCGTCCGCCAGAGGCGCGCCCGCATCATTCCACCAGACAGGCTGTGGATGATCGATGCGAGCGTCGCGTTTCCGGCGGCGCCGACGATGATGCGATGAAACTCCGCGTCGGCCTCGACGAATGCCTGGCTGACGTCGGCGTGGTCGCGGTCCACGTCGACGTCGTCCATGCGCCGTAGGCAGGCCTGGAGTGCGACGAAGTCCTCCTCGGTCAGACGCGAGGCGGCCAGCGCGGTCGCGATCGGCTCGAGCATCCTGCGTACCTGGTAGACCTCGATCAAGGTCGTCCCCTCGAGCAGGTCGCCGACGAAGCCCATCCCGGTGAGCAGGACGTCCGCCTCGAGGCTCGTCACATACGTGCCGTCGCCGACCCGCGCGTCGAGCACACCGATCAGCGTGAGCGCTCGGACGGCCTCCCGCAGCGAGTTGCGCGACAGCCCGAGCCGGGCGGCGAGATCGGCTTCCCGGGGGAGCTTGGAGCCAGCGCTGAACTCACCCGAGATGATCAGGTCCTTGATCTTGTTGATCGCTTGGTCGGTCACCGACGCCGCCATCAGGACTCCTTGCCGTCCCCCGGGAACAGGTGGCCGCGAGGATACCGGCATGTCGGGGTTCGGCCGTCGCGAGCGGGCTCCTCGCGTGGGCCTCGTCAGCGATCATTTTGCCCAAAGGTCGGAGCTTTGGGAGCAGAATAAGGCAATTTGACAAATATCGGCCCGTATAGCTAGACTTCGGCCCGATGTTTGTCCGACGCCCCCTCCACGTGTCGGCATTGCCGCCCGCCTCGATCTGAGGCGGGCGGCAGCAGCCGGTAGTGTCGGTGCCACCGGGAAGCATTCGCACATCGGCAACGGAGGAGCGCGGATGAACGCAGCGCAATATGTCGGCGCTAGGACGCTGACGTACGTGGAGGACGCCGAGCCCAGATCGCCGGAACGCGGCGAAGTTGCGATCGATGTTGCGTTCACGGGCATCTGCGGCACCGACCTGCACATCCTCCACGGCGCGATGGATGCGCGGGTGACTCGACCGGCCGTGCTGGGACACGAGATGTCGGGGACGATCTCCCAGGTTGGCGAGGGCGTCACCGATTACGAGACGGGCCAGTTGGTCACGGTGATGCCACTCGACTGGTGCGGCCACTGCCCGGCCTGTCTCGCCGGACACACTCATATCTGCCAGAACCTCAACTTTCTGGGGATCGACTCTCCGGGGTCGATGCAGAGCAGCTGGACGGTCCCCGAGCGCGTCCTGGTCGCGCTGCCGCCCGACCTCCCGCTCGCCTACGCGGCCCTCGCCGAACCGGCGGCGGTCGCTGTTCACGACGTCCGTCGCTCCGGCCTGGGCGAGGGAGAGCGCGTCGTCGTCGTCGGCGGCGGGCCGATCGGCGTTCTGATCGCCAGCGTGGCGAGGGCCAAGGGAGGCGACGTGCTCGTGCTCGAGCTGAGTGAGTCGCGCCGGGCGTTCGCGCAGTCGCTCGGGCTGACCGTCGCGGATCCGACCGAACCGGGGCTCGAGGACCGACTGGCCGACTGGACGGGCGGCGCCGGGGCGGCGGTGGCCTTCGAGGTGTCGGGCGCGGCGGCCGGGATCGAGACCGCGATCCAGTCGCTGGCGGTTCGCGGCCGGCTGGTCGTCGTGGCGATCCACGCCACGCCGCCCCCGGTCAACCTGTTCCGGGTCTTCTGGCGCGAGCTCACGCTGATCGGCGCCCGCGTCTACGAGCGCCAGGACTTCACCGAGGCAGTCAGGCTCCTGGCCGGCGGCGGCATTGCCGCGCAGGCAATGATCACCCGGGTGACGCCACTGGCGGACGTTTCGCTTGCGTTCGCTGAGCTCGAGTCGGGGAGCGCCATGAAGATCCTGCTCGACTGCGCCGGGAGCAGATGAATGCCGGCCGGAGGCGGAGCGCTCCACCCGGGGGCGCTGTTCGACCTGACCGGGAAGCGGGCGGTCGTGACGGGTGCGCGGCGCGGCATCGGCCTGGCGATGGCCCACGCGCTCGCTCGCGCCGGTGCGGACATCGTCGGCGTCAGCGCGCAGCTCGAAGCGAGCGGCAGCGAGCTCGAGCGGCTGGTCCGCGACGCCGAGCGCAGCTTCACCGGCTATCGGGTGGACCTCGGCGACCGGTCTGCGGTCGAGGATCTGGCCGGCACGCTGGCCGCGAGTGACCCGCCGATCGACATCCTCGTCAACAACGCGGGCTCGATCGCCAGAGCTCCGGCGGTCGACTTCGACACCGCGACGTGGGATCGCATGCTCGAGGTGAATCTGACGGCCCCATTCGTGCTCGCCCGTGAGCTCGGCCGCGGGATGGTCGAGCGCCGCGCCGGCAAGATCATCTTCACGGCATCGCTGCTCAGCTTCCAGGGCGGCATCCTCGTGCCCGGTTACACGGCTTCCAAGTCGGCTGTCGCCGGGCTCGTGCGCGCGCTGTCGAACGAGTGGGCCCGGTTCGGCGTCGGCGTCAACGCGATCGTCCCCGGATACATCGCCACCGACAACACCGAGGCACTGCGCGGGGACCCTGACCGCAGCCGCGCGATCCTCGAGCGCATACCCGCCGGCCGCTGGGGCGACGCGCTCGACCTTGCGGGCGCGACCGTGTTCCTGGCCTCGCCCGCGTCGGATTACGTGTGTGGGGCCATGATCCCCGTCGACGGCGGCTGGCTCGCTCGCTGACATCAGTCGGCGCTACCCGCCACCTATTCCTTGGTCGCGCCCGCGAGCATGCCCGCCACCAGCGTGCGCTGCGCGAACAAGAAGACGAGCAGCACCGGCGCGATCGCGATGATCACCGCCATCGCAAGGTCGGGCCGATGGAGGACGACGATGCTGCTGCCGGCAGAATAGTTCGCGGGATTGAACGACGCCGTCGAGCCGATCAGCTGCTGCAGTCCGATCTGGATCGGGTATTGCGAGTTGTCATAGGTCATCACGAACGGTAGGAAGAAGTTGTTCCAGGACGCCGCGAACGCGAAGAACGCGACGAGCCCGATGATCGGTCGCGCGAGCGGCACCGCGATATGACGAAACACGCCCCACTCGTTCGCCCCGTCGATGCGCGCCGCGGCGAGCAGGTCCTTCGGGATCGTCGATGAGAAGTAGATGTAGGCGAGATACACGCCGAACGGGAAGAACCCAAAAGGCAGGATCAGCGACCAGATCGTGCCGTACAAACCGAGCTTATTGATCTCGAGAAACAGCGGCAGCACGAGCGCCGTTGCAGGCATGATCATCACGACGAGCGTGATCGAGAGCAGTGCACGGCGCCCGATGAACTGCGTCAGCGCCAGCCCGTAGCCGGCCGGAATCGCCGCGAGGACCGCCAATGCCGTGCCGCCGAACGAATAGATCGCAGAGTTTTTCAGCCAGATCAGGAGGCTGTCCCCGTCGTACGTGACGATTCTGTGGAAGGTGTGTCCGAGCGTGCTCAAGCTGCCGAACGCGAACGGCGACTCAGTCAGGAGCTGACCGTCAGTCTTGGTCGGCGCGAGGAACAGCCAGATGATCGGCACGAAGAAGAATGCCGTGAAGAACAGGAGGATGCCGACGCCGACGAAGCGTATTGCGTGAGGTCGAGGGAGCGCCATTACTCGACCTCAAACAGCCGTCCGCGCCAGACGAGGACTGCCGCGACCATCAGGCCGAGCACGAGCAGGACGAGCGAGATCGCGGCGGCTTCGTTGAAGTTGTCGTACTCGGACGCGACAAACCACGCGAGCTGATTCGGCGACCAGTACTTGCTGATCCCGACGCCCAGTGCCGCCGAGCCCAGCACGGTGGGCTCGACAAACAGCTGCGTCCCCCCGGCGAAGGACAGGACCAGCATGTAGACGACCCACTTCCTGATTAGTGGGAGCTTGATTCTCAGCGCCGTTTGAAAAGCATTCGACCCGTCGATCTGGGCAGCTTCGATCAGCTCGTGGGGAATGTTGTTGAGGGCGCCGTACATCACCACGATCCACCCTCCGGCGCCGGTCCAGAAAGCCATGATCGCGAAGATCGCAGGCAAATTGCCCGGCGCGACCGTGTTATCGAACTGCGCGTAGCCGAGCCAATGCAAGATGAACCCGAACGGGCTTGCGGTCGGGTCGAGCATGAACAGCCAGACGACCACGCTCGCAGCGCCTGCGAGCGCCCCCGGGATGTAGAAGAGGAATCGGAAGACCGCGCCGATGCGTTGTGCCAGGTTGTGGAGCATCAGAACGAGCGCGACGACCAGGAAGGTTTGACTGACCAGCCAGAGGGCCATGAACTCGAGGATGTGCTCGAACGCCGGGACGAAGCGATAGTCGTTGAAGGCGTCGACGAAGCTCGCACTGGGGCCACCCGAATTGCTGAGCGCGAGGTAGATCGCGTAGATCACCGGCGCGATCCCGAGAAGCAGCAGCAGCGCGACATAGAGAGCGACGAAGCAGTACCCCGCTGTGCGGGAGCTGCCGACCACCGGTCGCCCACGTCTCCCCGCGGCCCGGTCGCCTCGGCGGGCGCTCGCGCGCCCGCTGGGGACAGCCGGAGCCGAAGGGAGACTCATCGTGGTGCTTGCTGTCTATGACTATTTTCTGCTTGCTAGTTCTTGACCTGCCAGCCGGCGCTCTGAGCCGCGGACTTGATGTTCGCAGCGAGCGTCGCAAGCGCCGACGTAAACGTGCTACCGGCAATGAGGCTCGGCGTGACGGTGTTGCCGAAGATGGACTCAACGCTCCACGGCACCGGGCTCCAACCCGTCCAGATCTCGCCCGCGGCCTGCTTGATGGCGGCCTCAGTCGCCGACGAGTTGGCGAACACCCCGTTGAGAGACTTGAGCCAGCCGCTCTGATCGGGCGCGTAGGCCGGCAAACCCTGCGTGATGCTCGAGTTCTCTTGGATCTTCGGGCTCGTGTCCATGTACTCCACCAGCGCTGCGGCTGCTTTCGGCTGCGTCGTGTGCGACGTCACCATCCACAGCCCACCGCCGATCGAGCCAGTCACGTGAGCGCCGCTGGTCGCTACCGGCGGCGGGTATGCCTCCATCACGTTGGTTCCGGGCCCGTTGGAGCTGGAACCCGACGGGTAGATCGCGGCTCCCTGCCAGATCGCCCCGATATCCATGACCATGTGCTGCGCGGTATCGTCACTGACCCACGCCGTTGTGAACGGGCCGTTCTTCGTGAACGCACCCAGGGCGGAATCGATCAGGTGCGCGATCGTCGTGCAGTTCGACGAGCTCGGGTTGTCCACGAGGCTCTCGTTACCGACAGCTTCGTTGATCGGGCACTCGTTGCCCCACAGGTAGGTCTCCGCGTCCCAAGGCTGGCCAAACTCACCGATGTAGTAGCCCGGGTGATTCTTGACCAGCGACTGACCGTCGGCCGCGTACTGTGCCCAGGTGGTCGGAGGCGCCTGGCCGGGGAAGAACTGGCTCCACAGCTTCGTGTTGACCCAGAGCACGTTCGCGGCGTCGTCGTTGCGCAGGCACAGAAGCTTCCCGCTGATCAAGCAGTCGCCCAGGCCGTCATCCTTGCTCCAGACGCTCTTGGGGATGTATGGCTGCAAGTTGAGCAGATCATTGAACGGCGGCTCACCCAGCCAGCCTGCCTCGTAGTTCTCCTCGTCGAAGACGACATCCGGAGCCACCCCCGGCTTCCAGCCGACGCGGTTGTACAGTGCGAACTTCGATTGCAACGTGCCGTCGCCGTTGCTGTCGCCACTGTACAGTACCCACTTGATGTTGGCGCCCGGATGGGTCTGCTTGTACTCCTTCACAAACGCCGCACGAGCGGCGTCGTACCAGACGACCAGCGGCGCGCCCGAACTCGTGGATTTCGCCGACGCGGCTGACACGCCCAGGACTGATGCGCTCGCCACGCTTACGCCCGCAACCGCCAGGATTGTGAGCTTGGTAGTGAGCGAGCGGCCTCGCCAGAGCTTGTGGTGCATACGTGACCTCATGGTGGTTACTTCTCTCCTTCCCGACATTGAGTGATTCGATCACGCCCCCTCAAGCGTGTGTCTTTCCGCGGGAGTCCCGAACAAAATCGGGCAGTGCGATCCCTGGAGCCGTTGGTGCCTGCACGAGTCCATCCGGTCCCACACGCGACTCGCGCCTGACCGGATTCGAGGTGACCAACGATTCGTAATACGTGCAGTTCGGGATCGCCATGCACAGATGCACGGCAGGCTCCGTCGGTCCGTGCACCTCGGCGCGCAGGGAGAAGGAATCAGCCAGGTGGGCGATCCGCATAGCGCCGGTGATCCCGCCTCGGTGGTTCGCGCTGGTCCGGACGTAGCTCGCGCAGCCGGCGTGGATGAAGTCGGCTGTGTTCAGATGGCTGCCGTCGGAGGTCTCCGCAACCAGCAGCGGCACGTCGACCCGCTCGGACAGCCAGCGGTAGGCGGTGACGCTGAATTCGCGCATTGGCTCCTCGTACCAGAGGTAGCCGGCCTCGGCGAGCGCTCGGCCCAGATACTCCGCGCCCGGCAGGTCGAAGGCGGCTGAGCCGTCGTACATGAGCTCGATGTCGGGGCCGACGTGGTCCCGTAGCCGCTGGCAGAGATCGGCATCTGCGCGCCGGTCGCCCCAGGCGTGGAGTTTGATCGCGGGGTAGCCGAGCGCGAGACACTGGTCAGCGACGTCGAGGTACTCCTCGACGGTCGAGAACGTCGTGGTCGACGCGTATGCGGGAATCGCGTCGCGATAGGTTCCGAGCAGGCGGTGGACCGGGACGCCGAGGACGCGGCCCTCGAGATCCCATAGCGCCACGTCGACGATCCCGATGAGCCAGATCGGGAACTCCTCGGTGCGGTCGAGCTCCCAGAGGCGGTGCCACAGCCACTCGCGCCGATCGGCGCGCTCGCCGACGAGTTCCTCTCGCAAGATCCGGTCCACGATGTCGGCCAGCATAGGGCCGCTCCATTCGTGGTGAGCCTCGCCGATCGCGCCGTCCTCGGTCGTGATGCGCAGGATCGCGGTCGTCCGTGCCGGGTGGGAGCCGCGGAGCCCGCGGCGCCACGCGAACGGTGGGCTGACGGCCGGGACCGGCGTCAGCTCGACGTCGATTGCAGCGATCCTCATCCTACGTATGATGATAATACGAATGATGAATCGCTGTCAAGCTGGCGGGGCCTGCGCGTGACCGCGGCACCCGGAGCAGCGCGAGCTGGCGCTATGTCCCACGAGATTCGTACGATGTATTTGTGCAGACGCGATTCGGCTCGTCGTGAGGATCCACTCGGTCAGTGACGGGCACCGGTCGCCGCGGCCTGCCCGGCTTGCCTCGATCGTCGTCGATCAGCTCGCCCACCGCATCATCGGCGGCGAGCTGGCTGCAGGCTCGATCCTGCCGACCGAGGGAGCGCTCTGCGAAGAGTTCGGCTTCAGCCGAACGGTCATGAGAGAGGCGCTCAAGCTCCTCGAGGAGCGCGGTCTCGTGCGGGTCGAGCAGGGCCGAGGGACGAGCGTTCAGCCGCGTGAGTCTTGGGCACTACTGGATGCGGACGTGCTCGAAATCGCACTCGAGTACGACCCCGACGCCGTGCTGCTCGACGATCTGGTCAGGGTCCGGCGCGTACTCGAGGCTGACATGGCACGAGTCGCTGCGACCCGGCTCACGGACGACGAGCTCACGTGGCTTGCGGACAACGTGGGCCAGATGTCGAAGTCGACCAGCGACTACCCGGCTTTCCAGCAGCTCGACCGCTCTTTCCACCGTGTCGTGATGAAGGCGTCGGGTAGCGAGATCGGGCGCGCGATCGTCGGCACGATTCACACCTACGGCGGGCGACGGCCGCTTCTCAGTGAGCCGACCCCCCGTGACACGCTGGATCGCACGGTTGCGGAGCACCGAGGGATTCTCGAAGCGCTCGCAGCGCGTGACGGCGAGCTCGCCGCCACGCGCATCTCCGAGCACATCCGCTCCGCCTGGGCCGAGCGCCGCGGCGAATGGCTCGCGGCCAAGGCTCGCTGACGGACTCGGTCGTGGCCGGCCGCGCTACTTGAGCAGCGTGCCCGATGCCGTGACCGCCTCCCAGGTTCCGCCGAAGGCGCTGATGCCGACGTAGTAGGTCGCCCGCGGGAACAGGTCGAAGATGTACCCGTAGAGCGGATAGCCGTTGTAGCTGACCTGCGTCTTCCCGCTCGGAAGCGAGACCGACCCGAGCAGCGACGCGTCGACTCCAGTGCCGGCGATCGGCGCACCGTTGGTCAGGAGCGGCGGCCAGAAGATCGGGCAACCGGGGGTCGTCACGCAGTTGTCCATGTTGGGCGTGTCCTTGGTGAAGGCGAACAGCGTGTAGCCCGCGCCCGTGGTGAGGATCGGGCCGAGCTTGGTCGTGCTGAGATCAACCTTCGTGCCGGACGCTGCCGCGGCGACCGACGCGGAGGCAGCGAGGACGGTGAGCGCGGCGAGCCCTGCGGCGAAGAGGCACAGCGACCTGCGAACCATGAAGATCTCCCGGATGGAGGGGTGGACGATTCGCCACCTACAGACGCCAGGCCGGGCTCGATCCTTCCCGGCCGGTTGTGGTCAGATCCCGCCGTCGGGCAACCTCCAGCCAGGTTCAGGCACCAGCCCGAGAGCCGCCTGTGGTCCCCAGGAGCCGCGCGGATAGCGCAGTGGCTCGGGCGGATCATCGAGCACCGGGGTCGATACCTCCCAGATCCGTTCGATCTGCTCGCTGCGCGTAAACAGCAGGTGGTCCTTGATCATCACGTCGTTCAGGAGCCGCTCGTAGGCCTCCAGCGGACTCGAATCGCCGAACGCCTCGGCCAGGTCCAGCGTCAGTGCCGCCTTGCCGAGCAAGATCTTCGGCCCCGGGATCTTCGCCTCCAGCTCGAAGCTCACCCGCGGGTCGTCGGACAGCTCGAACACGAGCTCGCTGGGGCGCCGGGAATCTGTGCTCACGTCCGGGAAGATCCGGAGCGGCGCCTCCGTGAAACCGATCGTGACCGTGCGGCGACTCTCCGCTAGGGCCTTGCCGGTACGCAGATAGAACGGTATTCCGCTCCAGCGCCAGCTGTCGACGCGGGCCTCGAGCGCGACGAACGTCTCGGTGCGCGAGCCGTGCTGCACGCCGGGCTCGGCCTGGTAACCGTCGTACTGGCCGAACACGACGCGGGCGGGATCGAGTGGCCGCAACGCATCGAACAGCTTGGTCCGCTCGACGTGGAGCGCGTCGCCGGTGATCCGGGCCGGCGGCTCGAGCGCGACGACGCCGAGGATCTGAACCAGGTGAGTCACGACCATGTCGCGGAACGCGCCGGTCTGCTCATAGAAGTCGGCCCGCCCTTGGATGTCGATTGCCTCCGGCACGTCGATCTGGACATACGAGATGTGATCGCGAGTCCAGATCGGCTCGAGCAGGCCATTGGCGAACCGCAACGCCAGGATGTTCTGCGCGGCCTCCTTGCCGAGGAAGTGGTCGATCCGGAAGATCGAGGATTCATCGAAGTGCTGGTGCAGCAACCCGTTCAACTCGCGCGCGCTCGCCAGGTCGTAGCCGAACGGCTTCTCCACGACCAGTGAGCTGCGCTCGGCGAGACCTGTGTCACCGAGCATCCGGACCATGCCACGCATCGCAGTCGGCGGGACCGATAGATAGATCAGCCGCTCGCCGGTCGCGCCGACGTCGCGCTCGGCCGCCTCGACTGCGGCGGCGAGCTCGGCGCCATCCTCCGCGCTGGAGGCGACGAAACTGAGCCGCTCGGCAAATTGCGGCCACCGCGAATCGAGCGCGCACCTGCCGTGCCGCTTCAGCGCATCGAGCACGTGCTGGCGGAACGCGTCCTCGCTCGCAGGCGCGTGCCGCCCCGAGCCGATGATCCGGAACTCCGACGGCATCATGCCTTCGCAATACAGGCGGTAGAGCCCGGGGTACAACCGCCGAGCGGCGAGATCGCCGGTGGCACCGAAGATGATGAGCACGCGGTTCGATGGCCGCTCGACGGTTACGCTCACGGACGAAGAACTTACACGCTCGCGGCGCACTGACCGACATGCCAACCGATGAACTTGCAGACCTGGGCGTCCTCGAGCGCCGGAGCAAAGACCAAGGAAGATGACGGGCAGCTCCGCGAGCACCATCCACCCGGCGCAGCGCAACGTCGCGCTGCTCGTCGCCGGCTGCTTCTTCATGGAGATGCTCGACGGCACGATCGTCACGACATCAGCGCCGAGGATCGCGCAGGCGCTGCACGTCTCGATCGGAGGCATCGGCCTGGTGATCACCGCCTACCTGGTCACATTGGCGGTCCTGATCCCGCTCAGCGGCTGGATCGCGGCGCGGCTCGGCGGACGTCGGACATTCCTGGCCGCAATCGCCGTGTTCACGCTGGCTTCAGTCGGCTGTGCGGTGTCGACGAGCATCGCAGAGCTCGTCGCCTTCAGAGTGCTGCAGGGGGCCGGCGGAGCGATGATGGTGCCTGTCGGTCGCCTGATGGTGCTGTTCAGGGCGCCGAAGGTGCACATCATGCGTCTGACCGCCTATCTCGTCTGGCCCGGTCTGATCTCACCGGTCCTCGCGCCGCTAGCGGGTGGTCTGATCACCACGGATGCGAGTTGGCACTGGCTGTTCATGATCAACGCGCCGCTTGGAGCCCTGGCGTTTCTCGTCGCACTGCGGATCGTTCAGCCACCGGCGCTCGACAACCCCGGACCCTTGGATCTTCTCGGCCTGATCCTGTCGAGCATCGGCCTCGGCGGACTCACGTTCACCGCGAACCTGTTGGCGGCACCTCACATCGATTGGGTCCTGGTCGCCGGTATCGCCGTCCCGTCGCTGGTCCTGCTCGCCGCCGCGATCCGGCACCTGCTCGGGGCCGATCAGCCGCTCGTCGACCTCAGCGCGCTGCGGATCCCGAGCTTTCGGTCTGCGTTGAACGGCACGGCGCTGTATTTCACCGTCATGACCTCCGGACCGTTCCTCGCCCCGCTGATGTTCGAGGAGGTCTTCCATTGGAGCCCGGTGCGGTCGGGAGCGATCGTCCTGTTCATCTTCGCCGGCAACCTCGGCAGCAAGCCGGCGACCACATACCTCTATGGCCGTTTCGGCTTTCGTGCGGTGCTGATCGCCGCGACTTCGGTGATGGCTGCCGGCATGACGTTGCTCGGACTCACGACCTTGGCGACCCCGGTGCCGCTCCTGGTGTTGCTCCTGCTGGTGATCGGCGCCGTTCGATCGATCGGTGCGACCGGTTACACGACCGTCGTGTTCAGCGACGTACCTGAACAGGAGATGCGTCATGCGAACACGCTGCAGCTGACGATCCAGCAGCTCGGCGCCGGTTCGGGCGTCGCGGCCGGTGCGATCGCCCTTCGCCTCGGAGCTCCGATCGGACATGTCTTCTCCTCCGGCGTCGGCGCGCATGGCGTCTACACCGTGGCGTTCGCGTTGATGGCTTGCGTGTCGCTGGCGGCGACCGTCGGCGCGATCAGGATGCACCCAGGCGCAGGGGACACGCTGCGCGGGCACCGCGCGATCGGTCCGGCGGCCCCGAGCCCGAGCGGCGCTACCCTGGCCGTCGGGCGAGAACCTGGAAGATCGACGTGAAGCCGTTCTCGAATCCGCGCCGAGCCGCCCGCACGTACAGACGCCAGACTCGCATGCGTTCGGCGCCGATCAGCGCCTGCGCCCGCTCAGCGTGCTCGTCCAGGTTGTGCGCCCACTCGCGGAGGGTCTGGACGTAGTCGGACCGGAACGCTTCGACATGGGTCGGCTCGAGGCCTGCGGCCTCGATCGCGCTGAGCACGCGCGAGACGTGAAGCGGGGCCGCGTCTGGGAACACGAACCGCTCGGAGAACGGGCCGGCCTCGGGATCGCCGTGCCGTAGGCGCGCGATCCCATGGTTCAGCAGCCGCCCGCCAGGGCGCAGCGCGGCGGCGAGCCGCCGCGCGTAGAGGTCGATGTTGACGCTGCCGACATGCTCGACCATGCCGATCGAGGCGATCGCGTCGAAGTGACCCAGTTGGACGATGTCGCGGTAGTCGGCGATGCGGATGTCGAGCTGGTCGGCAAGCCCTTCGGCGGCGCCCCGCTCCCGCGCGACGGTGGCCTGCGGCCCTGACAGCGTGATCCCTGTGACGTGGACGCCATGCTCGCGCGCGGCATGCAGCGCGAAGCTACCCCAACCGCAGCCGATGTCGAGCACGCGCTGCCCAGGGGCGAGCGCGAGCTTCTGGCAAACGAGCTCGAGCTTGGTCCGCTGCGCCTCCCCGAGCGACTGCGCCCCCCGGGACCAAACCGCGCACGAGTAGGTCATCGACTCGCCGAGCATCAGCTCGAAGAACTCGTTGGATACGTCGTAGTGGTGCCGGATCGCGCGCTCGTCACGGGCGCGGCTGTGCCGCCGGCCGCTCGGCCGGAGCTCCGCCCTGGGGGCGCGTGGCAGCGTCCGCAAAGCGCCCGCGCGCACGGCCGCTGCGACAAATCGCGCCTTCAGGCGTGGATCGAGCGGTGCGACCTCGTAGCCGTCGAGCAGCTCGAGCGCCGCATCCATATCGTCGACCTCGATCTCGCCGGCAACGTAGGCGCGGCCGAGCCCGAGCTGCCCCGGGGCTCGGAGCACGTGCGCGAGGGCGCGGGGAGAGCGCACGCGGAAGGTCGGCCCGCTGGCGCCGTCGGTCGGCGCCAGGCTGCTGCCGTCCCACAGCGCGACCGCGAACGGGCGCTTGGGAAGCGCCTGTGCGAGCGCTTCCCGGAGTTCGAGGGTGGCGTCCGCGCGGCTCAAGCCACCGGCAGCGCGACAAGCTTCTCGGCCTGGCGCTGTGGGGTGATCTTGACGACGTCCCACGCGAGCCCGGCCCGCTCGAAGCCGCGGATCACGAGCGCCGACATGTCGAGCTCCCAGCGGCGCATGCCGTGGTAGGCCGAGGTCGGGAAGGCGTGGTGGTTGTTGTGCCACGCCTCGCCGAGCGAGAACGGCGCGAGCCATGCGAGGTTGCGCGACTCATCGTCCGTGGCAAACCGGCTCCGACCAAAGAAGTGGCACAGCGAATTGATGCTGTAAGTGACGTGGTGCAGGACGAGCATCCTCACGGCGCCGCCCCACAATAGGCCGGTCAGGCCGTCGCGCAGCGATCCGCCGAACAGGCAGCCGAGCCCGAACGAGGCGGCCAACCCGCCGATCGCCCACACCAGAAAGGTCCGGTCGACCCAGCGCACGATTGGGTCGGCGAGCAGATCGGGCGCGTAGCGAGTCCGCTTCCCGCGTTGGCTGTGGATGAACAGCCAGCCCATGTGGGCATGCGCCAAACCGCGAAGCGCGCCGACGAAGCCGCCACCGTGGTCGACGTGCGGGCTGTGGGGATCTCCAGGCTTGTCGGAGAAGCGATGGTGCTTGCGGTGATCGGACACCCAGGAGATGATCGGTCCCTCGATCGCCGCCGAGCCGAGGATCGCGAGCACGGCGCGCAACGTCGGTCCGGTCTTGAACGAGCGGTGCGTGAACAGGCGGTGGAAGCCGACGGTCACGCCAAGGCCGGTGAGGAGGTAGAGCAGCAGGAAGTCGAAGATGTCGTTCCAGCCAAGGAAGCGATGCCACAGCTGCCAGCCGACGAAGAACAGGCTGAGGACCGGTGCGCCGGTGACGATCCCGGTGATCACGCGATCACGACGCTCGTTGGCCGCAATCTCGACATCGTCGCGACCCTCCGAATCCCGGCCCGCAGGGCTCAAATGCAACGCCGGGCACGGTTCGGCAGGCCGGTCAACCAACATGGCGCGCTGTGGCGCGCTCCGGCCATCAGCGGTCCGGTCGCTCATCCCTGGGTCTCCGATCATCCAAAATGTCACGCCAGCATCAAGCTCGACAGTCAACGACGCCGACGCGGGAATCGTAGGCCGAGCTAGGTGGGGCACATTCCACCACAGCTCTCCCGCGAACGTCCCACGGACTGATCGACCCGATTGCGCAGCAGCCAGCGAAGCTAGATCTGCAGCGAAATCGCGCCCTCACTCTACCACCACGTTCCTCGGTCCAGTACGTCTGGGGGGGCTATTCCTGGCTGCCCGTCGAAGCGTCGGTCGGGAGCTCCTGAGGTTGGGCCGCGGCGTGCTTCCTGGCCTCCTTCCGGGCCTGCTTCTCGAGCCGACGCTCGCGGAGTCTGCTTTCGCGGGTGAGCTTCGCCATCGTTGTCTTCTTCTTGCCGGTTGAGGCCATGCGTCTCCGTCCTTCGGTTGGTCTGAGCGCGTCAATGACTAGCTGGCACGAGCGAACTCAGGAGCCGGTCGTCTAGGAACCGGGAATGCGCGCAGATCTTCTGCCGCGGTATTCGCGGTGCGGCTGGCTGCCGCCTGGCGCCGCGCCGCCGCCGACCTTCCCGCAGAAACGCGTGTCGGGCTTCTGTGGCGTGAGTTGAGAACCCACGGAGGGCGCGACGTGCGCGCCCTCCGTGCCGGTCCGTCGACCTAGAGCGCTTGGACCCTCGTCGCCGCGGGGCCCTTGGGACCCTGCTCGGCGTCGTAGCTCACCTTCGCGCCCTCGGTCAGCGACTTGAAGCCGTCGCCTTGGATCGCGCTGTGATGCACGAACAGATCCTTGCCCGAGTCATCGGGCGTGATAAACCCAAAGCCCTTCTCGTCGCTGAACCACTTCACGGTTCCTGTTGCCATCTTCTTTCCTCCAGGGATGTGTGCGCCGCGAGACGCTGAGGGTGCGAAGAGCAACAACTGCGAGAACGCTGGCACTGCTTTAGCCGAGCATTCGCCCGACCCGTACGGCTCTAGTCTACCAGCGCGGCGGCAGAGAGCCTGTGCCGACCGGATCACGCTAGCGCGCGTCCTCCTCGCGACGCCTCCTGATCTGCTCCTGCTCGCGCGCGGTGCGAAGCTTGCGAGCCGCCTTTTGCGCTTGCTCGTTCCGCCGCGCGATCTCCTTCTTGAGATCGGTGAACGCAACCTCCGACGTCGATCGTCCGGGCCCAGGCTCTTGAGGATGCTTCGGCATTTGACATCAGCTCCTCGTCGCTCTTTTGAAAGACTGGACCACAGGACGAATGCGAGAGCGAAGGCATTGAGCGGTGGCGACGGCCTCTCCAGTCTACAGAGGCGGTTCGCTCCTTCAGCGGATTCGTCGCGATCGTGCGCAGCTCGTCGACCCGCCACCACCCGCCGGGCGGCTACTAGGAGGACCCTCTAGGACCGGACCACCCGGAGCAGCGCTACGCACTCCGGATTGATCGCGAGGCGTTCACCGGTTTCGGCGTCGAGAACCCAGGCAAACTCCATGATCGCACCCCTGGCGGCGTCGAGAATCACTCGCTCGATGTCGCTCAAGTCCCCGCTAACCCGGTAGCGGTCGCCACTGACCAGGACTATCTCCGTCGTTTGTGTCACGGTCTCCTGCAGTACGGGCAAGCTCGCATCCGTGTCAAGTGTCGTCGTGCGTTCGTCACACACGAGCGTGTGATCGAGTCGCGCGACACTTATCACCGAGCCGTCCATGGCTGACGCTGGTCACGGCGGTGCGCCGCCCCTTTGCAGCCAGAAGGGCGCCGTCGGCGAGGTCAAGGAGTTCGGAGGCCGACAGGTCTGCCGTCCAAGCCGCGACCCCAACCGACGTCGTCAGCAAGTCGTCGAGAGACCGGATATTCGCGGCCGCGATCGTCGCTCGGAGCCGTGCGGCGAGCTGTCGGGCACGACATTCATCGGCTTGGGGCAGGATGGCGACGAACTCGTCACCGCCGTAGCGCCCGACGCTGTCACAGCTGCGTACACCACCGCGAATAATTGCCGCGACGTGCGCCAGAACCTCGTTGCCACGCAGATGGCCGTGGCGATCGTTGATGGCCTTGAAGCCGTCGAGATCGATGAAGCAAATGGAGAGGTCGAGTCCGCCACGGGCGCTGCGATTGACCTCCCGGGTCAGTTCGTCGAGAAGCGCGTCGTACGTCAGGCAGCCGGTGAGCGCGTCGTGCCGCGCGGGCGGAAGCAGACCGTCAAGCGCCGCAGGGGCTTGCTGCCAGAGTCCGATCAGCGCGGCGTATGAATTCGCCGCCCAGAGAGCCCGCGCACGATCGCTTGGGGCCGTCTCGAATCCCGCAATCAAGGCGCCGCCAACCCCGGTCTCCAGGCTCACCGGGGCGGCAACCGCCCAGCTGAGCGGCGACGGGCCCATAGCGATCAGCCCCGCATCGTGGACAGCGTCGAGCGGCTCGAGGACAGCACGGTCTAGATACGGTGCGCGGCCAACGAACCCCCCTTTGCCTGGTCGCGCGATCAGGTGGGCGGCCTCCAAGCCACACGCGCTGATCTGGTCTGACCGCCCGTCGCGACCCACTTGGTAAAGCACGGCGACCTCGGAGTTAATGAAGCCCATGAACTTGCCGAGCAATGCCTGAACGCCCGCGCTGGACGTCGCGTCCTCGTCACTGCCGAGGAGGAGAGGAGCTGCGCTGGGCGAGGCGTAGGGCATCACGACTCCGGGTGGGATTGACCTGCCGGCATACCCCCCGCTGGCCACTCGCTGTGAGTCGCCCTCGCGAACGTGACCCGTTGTGCGTACGCCGACCTCCTGCCGCACGGCAGGGGCCGACAGCAGCTCGATCTATAGCAGCCGGCGGCGGGAATTGTCAAATGTCGGTGGATCGGATCGGTCGCACTCGCCCACAAGGCGGCGGCCCGGACCGCACCCCGAATGGGGCGGGACCGTCCGAGTGCTAGGGTGGAGCGTACGGGTGCAGCCGCCGCCCGCGATGGACGATTCTTGGCGCGACGCTCTCGGAGGTGAGATCAGGCGATGAAGACCGCGCGTCAAAGGGCGGATGTGAAACGCCAGGAAAAGCTTGACCTCGTGCGGGCGAACGTCGAGAGCGGCTCTCTGATCATCCGGCAGATGACGGCCGAGGAGCGGCAGCGTTATCCGCCGCGCCCCGCCCGGTCCAAGCCGACCGAGAAACGGTGACCTTGGGAGAGCGCGAGGGACTGGTCGCGCGGATCCGGCAGATTCGTCGCGTAGCCGCCTCCGGAGAGAGGTCCGTCGCTCCGGCCGGGGCGGATGAAGGCGCGAACCGAGTCGACGCCCTGGAGACCCGCGTCGCGCACCTTGAGCACCTCGTGCAGGGGTTCCAGGACTCCGTGCACCGCGAGTCTGAGCGGCATGACAAGCTGATTGCCGAGCTGCAGGCTCAGGTCGAGCCGACGGCGATGAGCGCGACCCTCAGCAAGCACGCTCGCGATCACGGGCTCTAGTCCGTTCCACAATTCTGCGGCGAGCGCTACAGGCTGTTCGCCGCACTGCTCAGCGCCGAGGTGACATGATCACCGAGCAGCTTGAGCGCGACCACAGCGGCGACGGCGATCAACGCCAGCACCAGGGCATACTCGGTCAGCCCTTGGCCATCCTCTCGCCGACAAGCCCGCGCGATTGCGAGTTGCAGCCGAGTGAAGATAAAGATCATCTCAAGGAAGAGAGATCGGCAGGATCGCACTCACACGTGAGTGCCCCTCCTGCGGCCTGTCAGCATTCTGACATCGGTCGAGTCGAATGCGAGTGAGGTCGGCGTGGACGGCCTGATCATCGAGCCGGTCCGGTGCAGTAGCTTGTTGCCGGAGTGATGTACGCGATGGACGACGGCCACCACCACCTGCGCGACGCCTACCTGCGGCATTTCGCTAGTCCTCGACGAGAGCGTGCGTTTCTAAGCGCGACTGGGTTCACGGGCGCGTTCGCGGCGTGCCGGATCGTGACCCACTCGATTCGTGCCGGGATTGGGCCATTTCACAATCTCAGCGCCGGAGGACGCCATCTTCATCACAGCACGTTCGGCATCCTCGGTCAGATCGGACTCGGGTATGTTTGGACTTATCAGTGGGCCCTGGGGTTCGACCCGAGCCGGCGAGCGGCGTCCCGAGTGAGTGCGATCGTCTACGGAGTCGCGTCCGCCTTGACATTGGACGAGTTCGCGTTGTGGTTCGACCTACAGGACGACTACTGGAGCGCCGCCGGTCGCAAAAGCATCGACGCCGTGGCGCTGTTCGGCGGCGTCTCGACGATGGGCGTCGCTGGTCACGGCCTGCTGCGCGAGCTTGGACGGGCCGCGCGACTCGCGATCCGCGAGTCACGGCGCCTGTAGCCGCGGCGCGCACCTTCGAGCCACGAGCGGGCGTGTCTTCGTAGCGTGATCACTGTTACCGGGCTCCACACCTACCCGATCAAGTCGTGCGCCGGAGTCGTTCTGAGCGAGGCGCGGATCACGCCTCGAGGGGTCGAGCATGATCGCGATTACATGATCGTCGGCGACGACGGCAGCTTCCTCTCCCAGCGGCAAATCCCGGAGCTGGCGTTGATCGTGCCGAGGATCGGTGCGACCTCGATCACCCTGACCGCCCCCGGAATGGGCCCGGTCGACGTTCCTCTGCGGATCCCGCCCGACGACGCGCGCCGGGTCGATGCAGCGGTCCACGGCAAGCCCGTTGCGGGCCAGCTCGTCGCCGACGAGCTGGACGACTGGTTCACGGCGTTCCTCCCGGTCTACCGAGACAACCGCCGGTTCCGCCTGCTCCGCGTCCGCGAGGACGCCCCGCGATACATTTCCCCCAGCTACCAGCGGCCGGCGGCGTCCAACCAGGTCGGCTTCGCGGACGGGCATTCGATGCTGCTCGCGACCGAGCCGTCCCTCGCGCGGCTCAACACCGAGATGGATAAGCCGGCGCCGATGAACCGGTTCCGCCCCAACATCGTGATCAACGGTCCTGCCCTTGCCGCCTACGACGAGGACTTCTGGACAGACCTGCGGATCGGTGAGATGACAGCGTTCGTGGTGAAGGCATGCGACCGATGTGCGATCCCCGACGTCGATCAGGACACCGGGCTGACCGGCAAGGCAGTCCGACGTGCGCTACGAGCCCGTCGCGGCGCCAACGCGCACGACCGATCAAACACCGGCGTGTTCTTCGCGCAGAACCTCGCGCACGTCTACGCTCCCAACCTGACGGTCCGACTCGGGGATCAGGTCGAGGTGCTGACCAGAAGCCCCAAGCCCAACGTCGTCCTCAGGGGCTAGCCGGCGGCCCGCCGGGCCCCTGCGCCTGGGCCGCCTGGATCCGCCCTTGCCAGACGGCCTTCGCGCCGAGGTCGCCGGTCCGGAACGTCATGTAGCCAGCGGCAATCGCGAGAACCGCAAGCAGCACGCGCAGGCTATTGAAGACCGCTGTCGGCGCTAGCGGGCGGTCGACGATTGCCAACCCGGTCGGCATGCCGCCGGAGATCCGGCGCGCGGCAAATGTGACGATCAGCGTCGCGGTGAAGACCACGTAGATGACGGCCAGGATGTGCGCCGCGTGCGAGTGTTGGGAGATCAGCTGTGCTGCCTCCCCTTGCAGGTGCAGCGCCGCCCTCAGCGCGGCGCCGGCCTGCATCGTCAGGAAGATCGAGCTCATCGCGGCGATCGAGACCAGCGCCAGCGCGATGCCGTAGCGCGAGAACCACTCGGGCTTGGCCATGAAGATGACCGCCGTCACGACCGTCGCCGGGATCAGGATCACCGGGACGTGGACGAACAGCGGGTGCGCCGGCAGACCCTCGTAGACCGTCGTGATCCGGATCGGCAGCGTGACGAACCCGAGCACGCCCAGCAACGCCAGCACGAACTCGGCGCGGCGCCAATCGACACCGTTCAAGGTCGCAGGACCGCTTCGGTCGGCGCTCACGGCCGCAAGCGTATGGACCAGACCGCCATCCAGCAACGGGTCCCCTGATTGATCTTTATGGCCATCAAGTGGTTCTCAGGTGGCAGCCCGCTGCGACCTGAGGATGAGGCCATCCGGTGCTGAAGATCCGTCCTGAGGTCGTGGCGGGACGCCACCGGTGAGCCGTAGCCTCAGGTAGCGCGATGAAGACGAGCGACAAATACGCTGCCGCCAAGGTGCCCGCTCAGATCACCGCGATGTTCTGGGGGCTGAAGCTCTTGACCACCGGGATGGGCGAGGCGATGTCGGACTTCATGGGCGACCACAGCGTCCCGATCGCCGGTGCCGTGGGGGTCCTCGGACTGGCGCTGGCGCTGTGGCTGCAACTGCGCCAGAGCCGCTATTGGGCTCCGTGCTACTGGTTCGTGGTGATGATGATCGCGATCTTCGGAACGATGACCGCCGACGCGATTCACGACGGTCTCAGCATCCCCTACCCGCTGACGACGGCCGGCTTCGGGCTAATCACGGCGGCAATCTTCTTCACGTGGTACCGGACGGAGGGGACGCTGTCGATCCACAGCATCGACACGCGCCGGCGCGAGCTCTACTACTGGGCGGCCGTGTACGCGACGTTCGCATTTGGTACTGCGGCGGGCGACATGACGGCCGCCTCCCTGAACCTCGGCTACGGTCACTCGATCCTGCTGTTCGCCGCGATCATCCTGATCCCGGCGATCGGCTGGTGGCGGTTCGGGATGAACTGGATCGCGGCGTTCTGGTTCGCCTACATCGTCACCCGGCCGATCGGTGCTTCGTTCGCCGATTGGTTCAGCAAACCGCCGGCGACCTCGGGCCTCGGACTCGGCGATGGCGCCGTCAGCGGCGTCACGCTCGTCGTGTTCATCGCGCTCGTGACGTACGTGACCGTCACCAAGCATGACGGGTCGGTGATCGACGCGCACCCCCCGCACGCCCATCCGCTCGCGCACCCACCGGCGCCGCACTCAACAGCGGCGCTCACACCCGAAACCGAATAACCCGGCAGTTCCGGCGAACGACGCGGCAATATGGTTGCGATGAGCGACCAATCGGATGAGGTGCTGCTCGCCCGGCTTGGGGAGCGCGTCGAGCGCGTCTCAAGATTCAGCGCGCGCCACCCCGTCCGCGTCGATGTCGCGATCGCGCTGGCAACCGCCGCGGTCAGCGTGCTCGGGCTCGTCATCCAGAAGCGACCCGAGCCCGTGCTGATCGCGTTCTGCGCCGGGCTGTGCCTGCCGCTGCTTGTGCATCGCCGCAGTCCCGAGGTCTGCTTCGCCCTGATCGCAGCGGTGGGACTGGTCCAGTGGCTGACTGTAGGCGACGAGCTTGCGGACGTCGCGGTGCTGATCGCGCTGTACTGGGTCGCACGCTCGGGCTCCCTGCGAGCACTGCTGCTCGCCGGCGCGGTGGCCGAGGCAGGAGCGGTCGCTGCCGCGATCCGCTGGGCGCCGACGCAGTCGCTGCGGATTTGGGTCGGGCTCAGTGGGCTGGTTGTCGCCGCGACTGTGCTCGGGATCACCGTCCGTCAGCAGCGGGCGCTGCTCGTCTCGCTCAAGGCGCGGGCCGCCACGCTCGAGTTCGAGCGCGACCAGGAGGGACGCCTCGCCGCCACCGCGGAACGCGCCCGGATCGCGCGCGAGATGCATGACATCGTCTCTCACAACCTGACCGTGATGACGGCGCTGGCGGATGCCGCTGCCTACACGCTCGCCACCGATCCGCAGCGGGCCGTGTCCGCGCTCGAAAGGGTCTCTGCGACGGGCCGTAGCGCGCTGGTGGAGATGCGCCGCCTGCTCGGCGTGCTCGGCGACGAGCCGAGCCCACAGCCACTGGAACCGCAGCCCTCGCTGGCTAGGCTTGACGAACTGATCACCCGCGTCGAAGCAGCCGGCATTCCTGTGACCATCGAGATCGACGGCGACCCGCACAGCCTCTCCGACGGTGTCCAGCTGGCCGTGTTCAGGGTCGCCCAAGAGGCGCTCACCAACACGCTCAAGCACGCCCCACGACCTACCAGTGCGCACCTGCGGCTGCGCTGCCGCAGTGGTGTCGTCGACCTCGAGGTGATTGACACCGGGACGAGCGTCCGCGACAGCTCAGAGCAGGCAACCAGCTCCGTTGCCCCGATGGTCGCAGAAGTCGGCCCGGGAGAACTCGGGGCCCTACAGCACAAGCCGGCAGGTCGCGGGATCCGTGGGATGCGCGAGCGCGCGACCGCCTACGGCGGCGACATCGCTGCCGGCCCGACCGAGGATGGCGGCTGGCGGGTTCACGTTCGACTCGGCGCCGACATGGCGGGCAACGACAGATGAAAGCGACGGTTCTGCTCGCCGATGACCAGGAGCTGATGCGGATGGCGTTCCGGATGCTGGTTGAGAGCCAGCCTGACCTCGAGATCATCGGCGAGGCCGCAACCGGCCGGCAGGCGGTCGCGCTGACATGCGAGCTGGCGCCGAGCGTCGTGCTGATGGACGTCCGGATGCCCGAAATGGACGGAGTCGAGGCTACGAAGCAGATCCTGGCGTCAGGCAGCGACGCGCGGATCATCATCCTCACAACCTTCGATCTCGACGAGTACGCATTCAGTGCACTCCGCGCCGGCGCCAGCGGCTTCCTGCTCAAGGACGCGCAACCGGCTGACCTGCTGTCCGCGATCCGGGCAGTCGCCAGCGGCGACGCGGTCGTCGCGCCGAGCGTGACTCGGCGCCTGCTGTCCGCCTACGCGCACCGGCTGCCCACGCCTGGCCAGCCAAGCGACCTCCAGCACGAGCGGCTCGAGCCGCTGACCGCACGGGAGCGCGAGGTGCTGCTACTCGTCGCGCGCAGCCTGTCGAACGCCGAGATCGCCGACCAGCTAGTGCTCTCGGAAGCGACCGTAAAGTCGCATGTCGGCCGGATCCTGGCGAAGCTCGAGCTGCGCGACCGGGTACAGATCGTGGTGTTCGCCTACGAAACCGGGCTCATCACCCCCGGCGCTTCGTAGTGGCCGGCCGCGCGTCAGACGGTCCCGCGGGTGAGACCGAGCTGCTCGAGCTCGATCGGCAGGAGTGCCTGCGACTGCTCGCGGGTACGGCAATCGGCAGGATCGCGGTCACGGTTCCCGGCTGGCCGGAGCCCCTGCTCCGGCCGGTGAACTACGTGTTCGACGAATCATCGCAGTCGGTGCTGATCCGGTCGGGCTCCGGCTCGAAGCTCCATGCACTCCTACGCTCTGCAAGGGCCGTCTTCGAGATTGATGGGACCGACTCGGGCGCGCGCGCGGGCTGGAGCGTGATCGTCCATGGGGCCACCGAGGAGGTAACCAATTCGAGTGAGGTGCGACGACTTGACACTCTCGGCCACCACTCGTGGGCGCCGGGCGAGCAGGGCCACTGGATCCGGATCCGCGCGTACACGGTGACCGGCCGACGCATCGCGCCTGTGACCCACCGCGACCCGCCGGGGTGAAATACGGAGCCTCAATGGGGGCTGGGCCCGATTCCAAGCCGGCTGCCGTGACGTAGCGTCAAGACTGAGTATGCATACGGGCTCGGGTGCCCGAGACCGGGCAAATCGGACGAAAAAGGGGTACTCATGTCGGTTCGAGTAGCGATCAATGGATTTGGCCGCGTCGGGCGCAGCGTGCTGCGAGCCGCCGTCGAGCAGGGTGCGGACATCGAGGTCGTCGCGGTCAACGACCTCGTCGATGCGCCCACGCTTGCGCACCTGCTCAAGTACGACTCCGTCTATGGGCGCTTCCCGGGCAAGGTCATCGCCGGCAACGGCCACATCGTCGTTGACGGCGCCGAGGTGCGTACGCTGGCAGAGACCGACCCGCTGGCGCTGCCGTGGGACGAGCTCGGAGTCGATGTTGTAATCGAATCGACCGGCAAGCTCCGCACGCGGGCCGGCGCCGCCAAGCATCTCGAGGCCGGCGCGCGGAAGGTGATCATCTCGGCCCCTGCGAAGGGCGATGAGCCGCCGGACGCGACGCTTGTGCTGGGTGTGAACTTCGACGAGGTGTACGACCCGGAGACGCACCACATCGTGTCCAATGCGTCGTGTACGACGAACTGCCTCGCCCCGGTCGCAAAGGTCCTGCATGAGACGGTCGGGATCAAGCACGGGCAGATGACGACCGTGCACGCCTACACCGCCGATCAGAACCTGCTCGACGGGCCGCACAAGGATCTGCGCCGCGCGCGCGCCGCGGCAGTCAACATCATCCCCACCTCCACCGGCGCCGCCAAGGCGCTCGGGCTGGTGATTCCCGCGCTCGCCGGCCGGCTCAACGGCTTTGCGGTGCGTGTGCCGATGCCCACCGGCTCGCTCGTCGACCTGACCGTCGAGACCGAGCGCGCGACCAGCATGGAGGAGATCAACCTCGCGTTCGAGCGCGTGGCCGATCACGGAGCGCTCGAGGGGATCCTGGCCTACACCGAGGATCCGATCGTCTCCTCGGACATCGTCAAATCCGCCTACTCGTCGATCTTCGACGCCGCGCTGACCTCAGTCGTCGACGGCACCCAGGTCAAGGTCGTGGCCTGGTATGACAACGAGTGGGGCTACTCGAACCGGCTCGTCGATCTCGCCGAACGCGTGGTCGTGCCGGTCGCACAGGTGGCCTAGGAGGTCGGGTCCGGATGTTCGGGAAGGTCGTTTGGGCGACGGACGGCTCGCCGGCCGCCGATCTGGCGCTCTCGCACGCGAAGACGCTCGTCACCGACAGTGGTGGCGAGCTGCTGATCGTCCACTGCGAGGAGTTCACCGCTCCGCGCGGGAAGCTCGGGAGCCTCCCCACCTCCCTCAACGAGCCCGACCGGCTAGACAAAATCAGCCGGCAGGCCGCCGAGCTCGAGGACACGGGAATCAGGACCGAGCTGCGCGTGCTCCCGACTGCTGCTGGAGACGCCGCACACGCGATCGCCGAGCTCGCGCGCGACGAGCACGCCGACGTGATCGTCGTTGGTACGCGTGGCAGGACGCCGCTCGGTGGACTGCTGCTCGGCAGCGTCACTCAGCGGCTGCTGCACCTCGCCCCATGCTCCGTGTTGGCGGTTCCTCCCGCCAACACAAAATGAGTCGACTCGCGCGAGTCTCCCGCAACGGGCGCGGCGTTGTGGCAACCGACGCGATCACCACGGAGCGGCTGAGCAAGCGCTACGGCGCGACGCTCGCGCTCGACGAGCTAGACCTGACGGTCAGGGCCGGCGAGGTCTTTGGCTACCTGGGACCGAATGGCGCCGGAAAAACGACGACGATCCGGCTGCTGCTCGGCCTGCACCGCCCGAGCGCGGGGCGGGCTGAGCTGTTCGGCCTCGACGCGTGGCGCGAGCCGGTTGCCGCGCACCGGCGCGTGGCCTACGTGGCGGGCGAGCCATTCCTGTGGCCGTCGATGACGAGCGGCGAGACGCTCGCGTTCCTCGCCAACCTCCACGGCACCACGGACGTCGCCTACCGGGACGTGCTGATCGAGCGGTTCAAGCTCGACACGCGCAAGAAGATCCGGGCGCTGTCGAAGGGCAATCGCCAGAAGGTGCAGCTGATCGCCGCACTCGCCACGCGCGCGGACTTGCTGTTGCTCGACGAGCCGACGAGCGGGCTGGACCCGTTGATGGAGATGGCCTTCCGCGAAAGCATCAACGAGGCCAAGGAGCGCGGTCAGACGGTGTTCCTGTCCTCACACATCCTCTCCGAGGTGGAGGCGGTCTGCGATCGCGTCGGGATCCTTAGGGAGGGCAAGCTCGTCGACCAGGGCACGCTGGCGCAGCTGCGGCACCTCAGCGCGCAGACGGTCGACGTCACCTTCGCGGGAACGCCACCCGAATTGCCCGAGCTGCCCGGCGTGACGGTGGAGCAGGCCGGGGCGAACGCGCTTCGCTTCGAGGTGTCCGGCAGCATCGGCCCGCTGATCGCGGCGCTCGCCGACCATCCGGTGGCAACGCTGACCAGCCGCGAGCCGTCGCTGGAGGAGATCTTCCTGCACCACTACGACGGCTCCGAGGGACGTGCTGACACTTAGTGGTTCACTTAGCAGCGCGCTGGCGCGGCGGGCGTTCCGCGACGCGCGGGTCCGCACGATCGCCTTCGCCTTCGCGTTTGGGATCTATTCCTACCTCCAGCCGGTCGCCTACCGACACGGCTATCCGACGCTCGCGAGCCGGATCACGTTCGCGCGCAGCTTCGGCGACAACAAGGCGATCCGTCTGTTCTACGGCGTGCCGCACCGTCTCCTGACCGTTGGCGGCTACGCCGCCTGGCGAGTCGGCGGCACGCTGGCGATCGCCGCTGCGGTGTTCGGCCTGCTCGCCACGGTGCGAGCGCTGCGGACCGAGGAGGACACCGGGAGGATGGAGCTCGTGCTGGCGGCCGCGGTCGGGCGGAGGACCGCCTACGTGTCCGCGCTGGCCGCGATCGCGGCCGGGGTCGTGATCCTCTGGGTCGCTGAGTTCGCGGGCTTTCTCCTTGGCGGGCTCTCGGCCGGCGGCTCCGCCTACCTCGCGCTCGCCACCGCGTCGGTCGTGGCGGTCTGCGCCGGGGTCGGGGCGGTCGCGAGCGAGCTGGCGCCGACGCGCCGGATCGCGCTCGAGCTGGGTGGCGGGGTCCTCGGGCTGCTGTTCGTGCTGCGGGTGATCGCCGACACGGCAAGCGGTGTCGGCTGGCTGCGCTGGCTCACCCCGCTTGGCTGGGCGGAGCAGATGCGCCCGTTCGGCGGCGCCGAGCCGCTCGTCCTGGCGCTCCCGGCGGCCACGACCGTGTCGCTGATCGTCGCCGCGGGACAGATCAGGGCTCGCCGTGACATTGGCACAGGGGTGCTGCCGGCGCGCGACAGCGCCGAGCCGCGACTCGGGCTGCTCTCCTCGCCGTTGGCCCACGCCCTCCGGCTGGGACGCGGCACCATGCTCGTCTGGCTCGGCAGCGTCGGGGCGATGGGCTTCATCCTCGGCGTGATCTCAAAGAGCACCAAGAACGCTGGGATCTCGAACAGCCTGCAGCGGGAGCTGGCGAAGCTCGGCTCGACCTCGATCGTGACCCCGACCGGGTATCTGTCGTTCATCTTCCTGTTCTTCGTTCTGGCAGTCAGCCTGTTCGCGTGTGCGCAGGTCGGAGCCGCCCGGCAGGAGGAGGCCGACGAGCGGCTGGAGACGCTGCTGGCGCTGCCGGTCAGCCGGCGCGGCTGGCTCGGCGGACGGATTCTGCTGGCCGCAGCGGCCGCCGCGGCGATCTGTCTGACGGCCGGGCTGTTCAGCTGGGCCGGCGCCGAATCGGGTGGCGTCGGCCTGTCGGTGGCGCGGCTGCTCGGGGCCGGCGCCAACTGCCTGCCGGCGACGATGCTGTTCCTCGGGATCGCTGCGCTCGCGTACGCGATCGCCCCCCGGGCGAGCGGCGGGATCTCCTACGGGCTCGTTGCGGTCACGTTCCTCTGGTACCTCGTTGGCTCACTTCTCGACGTGCCGACGTGGCTCGTGAAGCTGACGCCGTTCGCGCACATCGGGTTCGTGCCGGCACAACCGTTCCGGGCGACCGACGCCGTCGTGATGGTCGCGATCGGCCTGGTGGCGGCGCTTGCCGCGCTCGAGCTGTTCCGCCGCCGCGACCTGCTCGCGGCCTGAGCCGCGGCTCAGCGACGCGGCGCGGCGATGGCCGCCTGGGCGGCGGCGACGCGGGCGATCGGCAGCCGGAACGGAGAGCAGCTGACGTAGTCCAGGCCGGCGTCGTGGAAGAAGCGGATCGAGGCCGGGTCGCCGCCGTGCTCACCGCAGATACCGAGCTCGATGTGGGGGGACCCCTGGCGCCCGAGCCGCACTGCCATCCGCACGAGCTCACCGACGCCGGCCTCGTCGATCGAGGCGAACGGCGAGCCGGCGAGAATTCGATCGGCGACGTACTGGGGGACGATCCGGCCCTCGATGTCGTCTCGGGAGAACCCGAGCGTGGTCTGGGTGAGATCGTTGGTGCCGAACGAGAAGAAGTCGGCGTGGCGGGCGATCCGGTCGGCGATGAAGCACGCCCGGGGCAACTCGATCATCGTCCCGACCCCGAAGTCGGTGCCGTAGGCGAAGCCCTCCTCCGCGGCGACCGCGAGGACATTGGCCCGCGCCAACTCAAGCTCGCGCTCGTAGGCGACGAGCGGGATCATGATCTCGACCTTGGGTGCCCCCGTCCGTGCGCGCACCGCGCGCGCGGCGCGGACGATCGCGCGCACCTGCATCTCGTAGATCTCCGGGTGCAGGATCCCGAGCCTCACACCGCGCGTCCCGAGCATCGGGTTGGTCTCCTCGAGGCTTCGGATCAGCTCGAGCTGGTGCTCGAGCTCGGCCAGTTGCGGGCTCTCCTCGATGCGGGCACGCACGATCTGCTCGTACAGCTCGAAGCGGTCGGGCAGGAACTCGTGCAGCGGCGGATCAAGCAGCCGGATCGCGACGGGTAGCCCCGCCATCTCGGCGAACAAGCCCTCGAAGTCGGACTGCTGGAGCGGAAGCAGCTGATCGAGCGCGCCGCGGCGGCCGGCCTCGTCGCCCGCCATGATCATCGCCCGCATCAGCCCCTGGCGCTCAGGCGCCATGAACATGTGCTCGGTCCGGCACAGCCCGATGCCCTCGGCGCCGAAGCGGTGGGCGCGCCGGGCGTCCAGCGGAATGTCGGCGTTGGCGCGAACACCCAGGGTTCGCAGCTCGTCGGACCAGCGCAGCACCGTCTCGAAGCGCTCGTCGACGTGCGCCTCGACCAGTGGCACGTCCTCGGTGGTGATCGCGCCCGTGCCGCCGTCGATCGCGATCAGGTCGCCGCGGCGGAGGACCACCTCGCCCACGCGCAGCTCGCCGGCGTGCAGGTCGACGTCCAGCTCGGCCGCCCCAGTGACCGCGGGGCGGCCCATCCCGCGCGCGACCAGCGCCGCGTGCGATGCCTTGCCGCCCTCGGAGGTAAGGATCCCCCTGGCGGCGTGGAACCCGGCGACGTCCTCGGCCTCGGTGAACGGCCGCACAAGGATCACGGCGGCGCCGTCGGCAGCGGCGTCAACCGCCTCCTGCGCCGTGAACACGATCTGACCCTTGGCGGCGCCGGGCGAAGCCGCGACACCGCGCGTAAGCACCGAGTACGCGGCGTGGGGATCGAAAGTCGGGTGCAAGAGCGCGTCCAGCGAGGCGGCATCGATCGTCGAGATCGCCTCGGGCCGGGTGAGCAGGCCCTCCTTCACCGCGTCGACCGCAAACCGCACGGCCGCCTGCGCGGGCCGCTTGGCGTTGCGGGTCTGGAGCATGTAGAGGCGCCCCTGCTCGATCGTGAACTCCGTGTCCTGCATGTCCTTGTAGTGACGCTCGAGCGTGCGCAGGATCTCGTACAGCTGCGCGGCCGCCTCGGGCATCCACGCCTGCAGCTCGTGCAGGTCGCGAGGGGTGCGCACGCCGGAGACGACGTCCTCGCCCTGGGCGTTGGGCAGGAAGTCGCCAGATGGCTCAGGCGCGCCGGTGACCTCGTCGCGGCTGAACGCGACCCCCGAGCCGGAGGTCTCGCCCATGTTGCCGTAGACCATCTGCTGGACGTTGACCGCGGTTCCCCAGTCGTCGGGGATCTGGTTCAGGCGCCGGTACTCGACCGCCCGATCGCCCAGCCACGAGTCGAACACCGCGCCGATCGCCTGCTCGAGTTGCTCGCGCGGGTCTCTCGGGAAGTCGTACTCGGCCTTGAAACGCCCGGTCAGCTCGCGCAGGGCGTCGACGTCGAGGTCGGTGTCGAGCGTGGCGCCGCGTTCGCGCTTGATCCGCGCGATCTCCTCCTCGAAACGCTCACCAGGGATGCCGCGCACGACGTTGCCGAACATCTGCACCAGGCGGCGATACGAATCCCACGCGAACCGCTCGTTCCCGGTGCGCTCCGCCAGGCCGGCGACCGCTTCGTCTCCCAGCCCCAGGTTCAGGACAGAGTCGAGCATCCCAGGCATCGACTCCCTCGCCCCCGAGCGCACCGAGACGAGCAGCGGATCGACGGGATCGCCGAGACGCTTGCCGACGTGCCGCTCGAGCCGAGCGAGCGCTTCGTCGACCTGCTCGGCCAACCCGGCCGGGGCCGAGCGACCCGCTCGCATGTACTCGACGCAGGCCGCCGTCGAGACCGTGAACCCGGCTGGCACGCGGTCGGCGCCGAGCAGGCGGGTCATCTCCGCGATGCCCGCCCCTTTGCCGCCGAGCAGCTCGCGCAGCTCCCGCGAGCCCTCGCCAAAGTCATAGATCCACTTCGTGGTGGTGGTGGAGGAGGGGCTCTCGCCCGTAGCGATAGACACGTGGGAATCGTCGCTCGCGCCGCGGGCGTCTGCAATCCGCGCTCAACCGTCGCCCGCCGCGTAGTCCTCCGGGCCGTTGACGCGGAGCGCAACGGATGCCGCCGCCGCTCCCCGGCACTAGCTTCACCGGCATGAACACGATCGAGTCGGTCCACGCACGTCAGATCTTCGACAGTCGCGGCAATCCCACCGTGGAGGTCGACGTCCGCCTGACCGGCGGCGCGTCGGGCCGCGCCGCGGTCCCCTCGGGCGCGTCGACCGGCGAGCGTGAGGCGCTCGAGCTGCGCGACGGCGGCGAACCGTTCGGCGGCAAGGGGGTGACTCGAGCGGTCGCCAACGTGAATTTGGAAATAGCCGACGCGGCGCGCGGGCATGACGCCTCGGATCAGCGGGCGCTCGACGAGACTCTGATCGCGCTCGACGGCACTCCGGACAAGTCGCGGCTCGGCGCCAACGCGATCCTTGGGGTGTCAATGGCGGCGGCCCGCGCGGCCGCCGCCGCGGCCGGCCAGCCGCTGTGGCGGTACCTTGGCGGCGAGGATGCCCGGCTGCTACCGATCCCGGCGATGAACGTGCTCAACGGCGGCGTCCACGCCGACAACCCAATCGACTTCCAGGAGTTCATGATCGCCCCGGTCGGCGCGAGTTCGTTCGCGGCGGCGATGCGGATCGGTACGGAGATCTACCACCAGCTGCGGACCACGCTGAAGGCGCGCGGCCTCGCCGGCGGGGTCGGCGACGAGGGCGGCTTCGCGCCGATGCTCGACTCCAACGAGGCGCCGCTCGAGTTGATCGTCACCGCGATCGAGGCGGCCGGGTACCGCCCCGGCGACGACGTCGCGATCTGCCTCGATCCGGCCAGCAGCGAGTTCTTCCAGGCGGGTCGTTACGAGCTGGCGTGCGAGGGCCGGTCGCTGTCGAGCGCGGAGATGATCGATCTGTGGGCCGCAATCGCCGGGCGCTACCCGCTGATGTTCCTGGAGGACGGGCTGGCCGAGCGAGACTGGGACGGCTGGAAGCAGCTGACCAACCGGCTCGGCGATCGACTTCAGCTCGTCGGCGACGACATCTTCGTCACCAACCCCGGGATCCTGCGCCAGGGGATCGACCGCGGCGTCGCCAACAGCGTGCTGATCAAGCTCAACCAGATCGGGACGTTGACCGAGACCCTGGACACGATCACGCTCGCGCGAGAGGCAGGTTACCGGTGTGTGATCTCGCACCGGTCCGGCGAGACCGAGGACACCTTCATCGCCGACCTCGCGGTCGCCACCGGCGTCGGCCAGATCAAGACCGGCGCGCCGGCGCGCTCCGAGCGCGTCGGCAAGTACAACCAGCTGCTGCGGATCGAGGAGGAGCTCGGGGACCGCGCGCGCTACGCCGGCCATCTGGCCCTCGCGACGAGGTGACCCCGCGCCGATGAGCAACGTCGGGCGGGACCTCACAGCTTTGCCTGACCTCGTCCACGGGCACTCGCGCTCGGGGCCGGTCCGCGCGCACCGCCCGGTCTACGTCGACCTGCTGCCGCCGTGCAACGCGGGTTGCCCGGCCGGCGAGAACATCCAGGCGTGGCTGGCCCACACCCAGGCGGGCGACCACGAGCTGGCGTGGCGCGCGCTCGTCGCTGACAACCCGCTGCCGGCGATCCACGGACGGGTCTGCTACCACCCGTGCGAAAGCGTCTGCAACCGCGCCAAGCTCGACAGCGCGGTCGCGATCCATTCGGTCGAGCGGTTCCTCGGCGACCTCGCGCTCGAGCACGGATGGCGGCTGCACCCGCCCGCTTCGGCGAGCGGCCACCGGGTGCTCGTGATCGGCTCCGGGCCCAGCGGGCTGTCCGCCGCCTACCACCTGGCCCGGCGCGGCCACGAGGTCGAGATCCGCGACGCCGGCCCGCGGGCCGGCGGGATGATGCGCTACGGGATCCCGTCCTACCGGCTGCCACGCGACGTGCTCGACGGCGAGCTGGCCCGGATCATCGCTCTCGGCGTGCGGATCACATCCGGTCACCGCGTGGAGGATCTCGGCGCCGAGCGGGCCGAGGGACGGTTCGACGCCGTGTTCGTCGCCGTTGGCGCCCACCTGAGCAAGCGCGTCGAGATCCCCGCCCACGACGCCGGACCCGTCGTCGACGCGATCTCGTTCCTGCGCGGGGTCGCGTCGGGCGAGCGGCCGCAGATCGGGCGCCGGGTGGCGGTCTACGGCGGCGGCAACACGGCGATGGACGCCGCCCGAGTCGCGCGTCGGCTCGGCGCCGAGGAGACCCTGATCGTCTACCGGCGCACCCGCGAGCAGATGCCCGCCCACGAGGAGGAGGCCGCTGACGCCGAGCGCGAGGGCGTGCGGATCAACTGGCTGCGCACGATCTCAGCGATCGACGGCCCCGAGCTGACCGTCGAGAAGATGAAGCTCGATCAGAGCGGCTACCCGCAGCCGACGGGTGAGTTCGAGACGCTGGCCGCCGACACGGTGATCCTCGCGCTTGGCCAGGACACCGACACCGCCTTCCTGCGTGCGGTTCCGGGGATCGCGTTCGACAGCGACGGGACCGTGCAGGTGTCGAGCACTTTGATGACCGGCGCTCCGGGCGTATTCGCCGGCGGCGACATGGTCCCGAGCGAGCGGACGGTCACCGTCGGCGTCGGGCACGGCAAGAAGGCCGCCCTGCAGATCGACGCCTGGCTGCGCGAGGGGGCTGCCGTGACGCCTGCGGCGAAGCACCCGCAGGCGAGCTTCGAGAAGCTCAACCTGTGGTTCTTCGGTGACGCCGGCCGGCGGCGGGCGCCCGAGCTGCCACCGCAGGAGCGCGTGGCGGGGTTCGCCGAGGTGGTCGGCGACCTGACCGCCGAGCAGGCACTCTACGAGTCGCGGCGGTGCCTGTCGTGCGGCAATTGCTGCGAGTGCGACGGATGCCTCGGGGCCTGCCCGGAGGACGCGGTGATAAAGCTCGGACCGGGCCACCGCTACCAGTTCGACTATGACCGGTGCACCGGCTGTCAGGCATGCTTCGAGCAGTGCCCGGTGCACGCGATCGAGATGTTCCCGGAGCGATAGGGGTGGGCGGGCAACCAATCAAGCGGGTGACGATCGACGGCAACGAGGCCGCTGCGTCGGTCGCCTACCGGCTGAGCGAGGTGTGCTGCATCTACCCGATCACGCCATCCTCGCCAATGGCCGAGCTGGCCGACGAATGGTCCGGGCACCGGCGCCCGAACGTTTGGGGCTCGGTCCCGGGCGTGGTCGAGATGCAGAGCGAGGGCGGGGCGGCCGGGGCGCTGCACGGCGCGCTCCAGGGCGGCGCGCTGGCGACGACCTTCACGGCATCCCAGGGGCTGCTGCTGATGATCCCCAACATGTACAAGATCGCTGGCGAGCTGACAGCCGCGGTGCTGCACGTGGCGGCGCGGTCGCTGGCCGCCCAGGGGCTCTCGATCTTCGGCGATCACTCCGACGTGATGGCGGTGCGCCAGACCGGGTTCGCGCTGCTCGCCTCGGCCTCCGTGCAGGAGGCGCACGACTTGGCGCTCGTCGCGCACGCGGCCACGCTCGCGACGCGGGTACCGTTCGTGCACTTCTTCGACGGCTTCCGCACCTCGCACGAGCTGAACACGGTCGAGATGCTGTCGGACGAGGACCTGCGGGTCCTCGTCCCCGAGCAATTGGTCCGCGAGCACCGAGCCCGGGCGTTGTCGCCCGAGCGCCCGTTCATCCGCGGCACGGCGCAGAACCCCGACGTGTACTTCCAGGCGCGCGAGACGGTCAACCCGTTTTACGCCCGCATCCCCGGCGCGGTCCAGGCCGCGATGGACCAGCTCGGCGAGCGCACCCATCGCCACTACCGGCTGGTCGACTACAGCGGACACCCCGAAGCCGAGCGCGTGATCGTGGTGATGGGCTCGGGCGGGGAGACCGTGCGTGAGACGGTGGCCTACCTGGAGGCGCGCGGCGAGCGGGTCGGCGTCGCACAGCTGCGGCTCTATCGGCCGTTCCCGGCGGCCGAGCTGGTGGCGGCGCTGCCCGAGAGCGTGGGCGGCGTGGCGGTACTCGACCGGACCAAGGAGCCGGGCTCGCACGGCGAGCCGCTTTACCTCGACGTACTCGCAGCGCTGAGCGAATCCTGGGCCGAGGGCTCGCGCTCGTTGATGCCGCGGGTGATCGGCGGACGTTACGGCCTGTCATCGAAGGAGTTCACCCCGGCGATGGTCGCCGCGGTGTTCGAGGAGCTGGCGTGCGAGCGGCCGCGGCGGCGGTTCACGGTCGGGATCGCCGACGACGTCTCCGGCACGAGCCTCCCCTACGACTCGTCGCTCGATATCGAGGCGCCGGAGACGGTACGTGCCGTGTTCTTCGGCCTCGGCTCCGACGGGACGGTCGGCGCGAACAAGAACACGATCAAGATCCTTGGCGACGAGGCGGACCTCCACGCCCAGGGCTACTTCGTCTACGACTCCAAGAAGTCAGGCTCGCAGACCGTCTCGCACCTTCGCTTCGGGCCACGTCCGATCCACGCGCCATACCTCATCTCGGCGGCGAGCTTCGTCGGCTGCCACCAGTACAGCCTGCTGGAGCGCGCCGAGGTGCTCGCCCGCGCAGCGCCGGGCGCGACGCTGCTGCTCAACACCCACGTGCGCCCGGACCGGATCTGGGACGCCCTCTCGCGCCCGGTCCAGGAGCAGCTCGTGAGCAAGCGGATCGAGCTGTATGTGATCGACGCGGCGCGGATCGCCCGCGAGGCCGGCCTCGCCGGACGGACCAACACCGTGCTCCAGACGTGCTTCTTCGCGATCTCCGGGGCACTCGAGCACGACCGGGCGATCGCAGCGATCAAGGCCTCGATCGCCAAAACCTACAGCAAGCGCGGCGCCGAGGTGGTGGCGCGCAACCAGACCGCGGTCGACACCGCGCTGGCCGGGCTGTGCCTGGTCGAGCTCCCTTCGCTCGTGTCGGCGACGCGCGAGCCGGAGCCGCTCGTTCCCGCCGGCGCGCCCGAGTTCGTGCGGACCGTGACGGCGGTGATGATGGCCGGGCGAGGCGACGAGCTGCCGGTCAGCGCGCTGCCGGTCGACGGCACGTTCCCGAGCGGCACGGCGGCGTACGAGAAGCGCAACATCTCCGAGCTGGTCGCGCGATGGGACGAGGAGCTGTGCATCCAGTGCGGGAACTGCAGCTTCGTCTGCCCGCACAGCGTGATCCGCTCGCGCTACTACGAACCAGCCCGCTTGGAGAACGCGCCCGCCGGCTTCGCCTCGGCGGAGCTGGCCGGTCCGGGGCTGCCCGACACGCGGTTCACCCTGCAGGTGTACGCCGAGGACTGCACCGGTTGCGGGTTGTGTGTCGAGGCGTGTCCCGTGTCGGCGCCCGGAGACGCGGCGCGCCGGGCGATCAACCTCGCCCCGCGGGAGGAGCCGGTCGCCGCTGCGCGTGAGCGGATCGCCTTCTTCGAGTCGCTGCCGGTGAACGACAGGTCCCGAGTCGACTTCGGGACCGTGCGCGGCGCCCAGTTCCTGGAGCCGTCGTTTGAGTTCTCGGGCGCGTGTGAGGGGTGCGGTGAGACGCCGTATCTGAAGCTCGTTTCGCAGCTGTTCGGTGATCGGCTCACGATCGCCAATGCCACCGGCTGCTCGTCGATCTACGGCGGCAACCTGCCGACCACCCCGTGGACGGTGAACGCAGACGGCCGCGGGCCCGCCTGGTCGAACTCGCTGTTCGAGGACAACGCCGAGTTCGGGCTCGGTTTGCGGCTCGCCGCCGACCGCCACACCGAGCTGGCCCGCCGGCGGCTGGTCGAGCTGCGCGAGCTGATCGGGGGCGAGCTGGTGGACGGCATCCTGGCGGCGCCGCAGCTGCGCGAATCGGAGCTGCGGGACCAGCGCGAGCGTGTCGCCGAGCTGGAGCGGCGGCTCGACGGGCTCGATGAGGCGGTCGTCGCCGACCTGCGTAGCGTCATCGACCATCTGATCAGGCGCAGCGTCTGGATCGTCGGCGGCGACGGCTGGGCCTACGACATCGGCGCGGGCGGGCTCGATCACGTCCTCGCCAGCGGGCGCAACGTGAACGTGCTGGTGCTCGACACCGAGGTCTACTCCAACACCGGCGGCCAGATGTCGAAGGCCACCCCGCTCGGAGCGGTAGCCAAGTTCGCCTCCGCCGGCAAGACGATGCCGACCAAGGACCTGGCGCTCCAGGCGATCGCCTACGCCAACGTGTACGTCGCCCGTATCGCGATGGGTGCCGACGCGCAGCAGACGCTGACCGCGCTGCGTGAGGCCGAGGCGTATGACGGACCCTCGCTCGTGATCGCCTACGCCCACTGCATCGCCCACGGCTTCGAGATGCGCGAGGGCCTGGCCCATCAGTACGACGCTGTCGCCAGCGGGCATTGGCCGCTGCTCCGCTACGACCCGATGCTGCGCGCCTCCGGCGTCAACCCGTTCCTGCTCGACTCGCCGCGGCCGCGGATCCCGCTCCAGCGCTACCGCGACCAGGAGCTACGCTTCCGCGCCCTGGCCAACACCGACCCGGCCGAGAGCGAGCGCTTGCAGGAGCTGGCGCAGCAGACGGTCCGCCGGCGCTGGCAGAGCTACGAGGAGATGGCCACCCGTAGCGCCGCCGACTTCCCGGGCGACGCCAGGAGGGAGGGCTGATGGATCTGGCCACTCAGTACATGGGACTGGCGCTGCGCAACCCGATCGTCGCTTCGCCGTCGCCTCTGTCGAAGTCGCTCGAAGGCGTTCAGCGGCTCGCCGACGCGGGCGTCGGCGCGGTTGTGCTGTACTCGCTGTTCGAGGAGGAACTGCGCCGCGAGGCGGAGCTGAACGCGCGGCTCGCAGACGCTGGAACCGACAGCTTTGCGGAAGCGCTCTCATACCTCCCGGCTGGTGCCGAGGATGAATCGAGCGCCACCCACCCGCGGCGCTACCTGAGCCTGCTCGAACGAGCAGTCGCCGCCGTCGAGATCCCCGTGATCGCGAGCCTCAATGGCGTCACGCCCGACGGCTGGGTGCAGTACGCCCGGGCGATGCAGGACGCTGGAGCGGCCGCAATCGAGCTGAACATCTACTACGTGCCCAGCGATCCGCAGATCTCGGGTCGCGAGGTCGAGCAGCGCCACCTCGATGTGCTGTCGCGCGTCAAGCAGGCGGTGTCGGTGCCGGTCGCGGTGAAGCTCAGCCCGTACTTCAGCTCGCTCTCCGAGATGGCGCTGGCCCTCGACCGGGCCGGCGCTGACGGGCTTGTCCTGTTCAATCGGTTCCTGCAGCCTGACATCGACGTCGAGGCGCTGACCTTCGTCCCCACCGCCGGCCTCTCGACCCCGTCCGAGGCGCGTCTGCCGCAGACCTGGATCGCGCTCCTGCGTGGACAGGTTCATGCGTCGCTCGCCGCGACGACGGGTGTCGAGACCCCGGACGACGTCGCCAAGTATCTGCTGGCCGGGGCCGACGCGGTGATGAGCACCTCGGCGCTGCTGCGCCACGGACCGGGCCACGCGACGTGGCTGCTGGGCGGGCTGACCGAATGGATGGCCCGCAAGGGGTTCGCCGGCGTCGAGGACTTCCGCGGGATGCTCGCCGTCCCGGCAGCCGTGGACGGGTCGGAGTACGAGCGCGGCGCCTACGTCAGCGCACTGCGCGCGGCAGACGCAGCCTCCTACGGTCAGTGAGTCAGCGGGGTCGCGGTGTTTACCGCGGCGCCGGGGACGTGTTTCACTGGGATCGCATCGTTCCGTAAGTCAGGTAGCGGGTGTGCCAGCTCAGAGCTTCGTCGAGCAGGTGCGGCGTGTGCTTTCCGGGAGCATGCACCAGGGCGCGTTCGAAATAGTCCTGCATGGCGTCGCGGTAGTCAGGGTGGGCGCAGCGGTCGATGACCTGCCGAGCGCGCTGGCGGGGCGTGAGGCCGCGAAGATCTGCAATCCCCTGCTCGGTGACGAGGACGTGCACATCGTGCTCGGTGTGGTCGACGTGGCTGACCATCGGCACGATCGAAGAGATCGCGCCGCCCTTCGCCACAGATGGGCTGACGAAGATCGAGATGTAGGCGTTGCGGGCGAAGTCGCCCGATCCGCCGATTCCGTTTTGGATGCATGACCCCATCACATGGGTGGAGTTCACGTTGCCGTAGATGTCGGCCTCGATCATGCCGTTGATCGCCAGACAGCCCAGCCGGCGGACGACCTCCGGATGATTGCTGATCTCCTGCGAGCGCAGCACGATCCGCTGGCGATACTTCGCGATGTCGGAATTGAATGTCCCCGCAGCGCTCTCGCTAAGTGAGAAGGCAGTCGCTGACGCGACCTTGAGCGTGCCGGACCGGAGCAGGTCGAGCATCCCGTCCTGGATGACCTCGGTGTAGGCCGTGAGTGGCTCAAAGCTGCTGCCGTCAAGCCCGGCCAGCACCGCGTTGGCGACATTGCCGACCCCCGACTGCAATGGCAGCAGGCCGCGGGGGAGTCGGCCACGTGCCACTTCGTGAGCAAGGAATTCCAGCACGTGACCGGCGATCATCGTTGAGATCTGATCGGGCGGCTTGAACG
>Ga0302181_10000215_pt1 | contig 52089 bp, 43 predicted proteins | sample I_Palsa_E3_3_FD_198786 | JGI IMG/M metagenome (GOLD analysis project Ga0302181, IMG submission 198786) | Peat permafrost microbial communities from Stordalen Mire near Abisko, Sweden - I_Palsa_E3_3 | ecosystem: Environmental > Terrestrial > Soil > Palsa > Peat permafrost | place: Sweden...
TGCTCACGAATCTCGCCAGCCACGAGACGGACTCCCGCACCGTGTAGCCAGCTTGTGGCAATGAAGGGGTGACCGCCGGCGTTGCCGGCACCGACGAGGCGTCGCGCCAGGCCGGATTCCGCGTCGACGGTTTCGAGCAGACGTGCCTCGCGATCCACGAGCTCGGCACCGATACTCGTCGTCGCGAGCTTGACCGCAACGAACGACCCGTCGCGGTCACGGGCCTGAAGGACTGATACGTGTCTCCCTTGCGGTCGTTGCGCTGTGACCACGAAGCGATCGACCCGTGCCCCACGGCTTGATGTCTCAGGGACCAACGTCTACTGCTCGCGCACCACACCTTGAAGGCTCAGACGTATGCAGTCCGTGACCGTGTCGATGCAGGTGGGCGGCGCGCACCAGTTGGTTGGCGTTGCGCACAGGCCGCCCTCCACATCACTCTGCGCCTCGGCCGGCGCCTCCAGATCCTCGATCGCCTCCTCGTCACCTTCATCGCTGCGGTGTTCATCAGTCATCGTGGGGTACCCCCTTGAGCTTTGCGTTTTTGGCCGGTCTCAGCAGGACCGAGACATGAGCCGAATCCGAGTTTCTTGTGGTATCTGTGATCAAGTGCAACGACACGAGGTCACAACGAAACCGTAGAGCGGTGGCGGGTTGCGGCGCATCGGCCGCCGCCGCCCCAACTTTGCGCGCCGGCCACCCTATGTTTCACCCGGCGCAACGCTTCGCGGACGCTTCGCGCTGTCTAGGCTTCCAAGGTCAATTGACCAGTTCCGGCTTTCGCTGAGCGAGGGGTCGATCGATCTCGCCGCCGCTCTCCATCGCCGCGGCGAGAGCGGCTCGATCGTGGACGTCGAGCTTCCTGTAGACGGCGGCGAGCTGTCCAGAGACCGTCTTTGCGCTCACGGTCAGCTCGTGCGCGATCTGACGATTGGTCATTCCCGCAGCCGCGAGTCGCGCCACCCGCAGCTCGCTGAACGTCAGCGAGCTCACTCCGCTGAAGGCAGCGCGGCGCGGCCGGGCGCCGACCGACAGCAGCTCGCTGCGGGCCCGCGCGGACAGCGCATCCGCGCCGCAGGCATGGGCGAGGTCCGAACCCCGCACAAGTGCAGCTCGCGCTTCGCGCGGGCGGCGGGCGCGACGCAGGGCGGCTCCGAGCTCGATCGACGCCCGGGCCAGCTCCAGCCGGGCCGGTGTGCACTCGAGCACCGCGACGGCAGCCTTGATCAACGAGAGCCGCCGTGGCCCCGGATCGACAATGCCGCGGATGAGCAGTGCACGACCATGCAACGGCGGAGCGCCCCAGCCGTGGCCATGGTCGAGGTGCTCAGTGGCCAGCGCCACCGCGGTGGGAGCATCGCCCGCGGCGTGGTATGCCAGGGCGGCCCACGGGCGCCAGGAGATACCCGGTGGCGCGATCCCGATCGGCTCCTGCGCGACTGCGGCCGCGCTGGCGAGCGCTCTCCTCGATGCAGACTGTGCCAGCGCCAGCGCCATCCGCAGGGTTTCCACGACCACCTTCGGCGCGTCCGGTGCGGCGGTCAGCTCCGCGAGGGCCTGTTCGGCGGCATCGCAGCGTGAGCGCTCGATCCCAATCACCACCAACGTGGCCAGGAGATCGACGTGCAGGCGGCGAGGAAGCGCGGTCAGTGACCGGCCGCGCAGCAGATCGAGTGCGGCGCGAGCGTGCGCGTCCGCGGCCGATAGCTCGCCTCGCGCGAGGGCGAGCTGGGCGCGCAGGGCCAGGCGGCCCGGTTCCCCATCGTCAATCGCGGCGGAGCCAGCCTGATCGAGGCTCCGCCCGAGCATGAGCTCGACCAGGTCCCCGCCGTCGGCCAGCAGTGCCGTGGAACCAGCGAGGTAATCGCAGGAGTCCGAGACATGAGCAACCCGTGAGGTGCCGCTGTCGGCGAGCGCACGCCGGCAGATATCCGTCACCCGCGCGGCGCTGAGCGCACCGATCAGGGTCGTGTGCGCGCCACAGGCCGCCAGCATCGCCCGTTCCCCAGGAGTGCGCCCCGGTAGGGACTCGAATCCAGCGCTGTCGTCCTGGGAGCTCCATGGTCCGGCGTTGGTGCAGACCCGCAGCGTGGCGGCGGCCGCGCGCAGGTCGAGTTCCAGGTCTGCCTCGCTGTCGCCCAGGCGTGAGATCTCGGTTTCGAGCAGCTGGGCGGCTGCCGCCCCGCCCGTCGTGGCGGTCACGGCCTGAGCGCTGGCGAGGCTCGCAGCCACGCGCCGGGACGGGGTGCAGGCCAGCGAAAGCGCCTCCGCAGCATGGGCGGCGGCCGAGGCGAGGGTGCCTGAACGCAGATCGAGCTCGGTCAGAGACACCAGGACCTCACCCCGAGCGCCGACGTCGTCGACCTCACCCAGAGCACGCTCCAGACAGCGGCGGGCGTCGGCCAGCTCTCCCGCCTCGAGGGCGCGCAGCGCCACCTCACGCAGCACCTTCCCGAACTCCGGGTTCCCAGCGGGCTCGGTACGGAGAAGATGCTCGACGGCGCGCTCGCGATCAGCCGGACCCGATCCCGCAGTGCCGTCGCACAGCAACCCGGCCACTCGATGATGGAGCTCCGCGCACTCAAGCGACGCCAGCGTGTCGTACACGGCAGCGCGTACGAGCGGTTGGGCGTAGACAAGGGTGGAGTCGTCGCGCAGGATCCCGGCCCGCGTCAGGGCCGCGGCGATGCTTCGCGCCTTGTCCGGATCGACCGCGGCCAGCGCCGCCGCCTGAGCCAGCGAAGCATGACCCATCACCGCGACGGCCTGCGCGAAGCGTTGTACCGTCTCCGAGTGGCGACCGAGGCGCGCCACGATATCGCGGCGTACCGATTCAGGGGTGACCTCGGCGATCGCGGGCAGGCAGCGGGTCCGGGCCGGGAGGTCACGCAGTCGCAGGCCGGCCACCAGCTCGCTGACCAGGAACGGCTGACCCCCGGTCTGCCCATGCACCAGCGCCACGACGTCATCATCCGGATCCTTGCCGATCTCTCGCTCCAGGACGGCCCGGACGCCGTGGCGGCTGAGGGGAGGCGGGGTCAGAAAGACCGTGTCGGGTTTCCCGGCCAGCGCCTGCAACCGTCCCGCCCGCACTCCGGGCTCACCCCGACGCCAGGCGGCGATGATCGTCACCGGCAACCGAGCCACTCGATGACCCAGGAAGCAGAGGAAGTCGAGCGATGGTCGGTCGCACCACTGCAGGTCGTCGACGGTGATGAGCAGCGGCTGCACTGCTGCGAGGCCCGTGATCAGCCGGTGCACGGCTTGGATCTCCTCGAAGCCCGCGCTCGAGACGCGCACCCCCGACGGTCCGATCCCGAGCGCCGACTCGGCGGCAGGCCCCGCATCGCTGAACATCGATCGTCGCTCGGCCGGCCTGAGTCTGGCGATTCGCGCCTCCAGCAACTGGCGCACGATGCCAAAGCCATACCCGCGTTCCAGCTCATCGCCGCCCGCCTGCAAAACGACGATGCCGCGCGCCGCGGCATCACTCGCGCACGCACGCAGCAAGCTCGAGCGTCCCACTCCGGCGGGTCCATAGACCAGCACCACCCGACCTTCACCGAGCTCGGATCCCGCCACGGCGGACTCGATCAGCTCACGCTCGGCGTCGCGTTCGACCAGGGCCGTCCAGGACGGACGCGCATCGCGATTCACGGACACACCGAACCCGACGCGGCCGCTGAGCGCGGTTCCTGCCTGCCTATCTCGACTGACATGTGCACCGGCCCGCGCGGTTCTGCACGGCGCCCAGCATCGCGCGCCTCGTCACGCGCCAACAACCCCTCGTGTACGGACCGCTCCCGATCCATGCGCACGATCATATGCGAACGCACCAAACGCAGCCGATCGGGCTGCCTCGGTTGATCCCCGCGGCCTGGTCACAGATCGGCTCATTACACTTCGCTCAGCGTGCGGTTGACCGGCATCGGCATCTGGAGCGGCGATCTTCGCGGCGGAGGCGACCCCGGACTCGCGGCCGAGGCCGCGGCGGAAGTGGAGGAACTGGGATACACCGCGCTGTGGATGCCAGGCTTCTCCGACGGTCCCTTGGTCGATCCGATCTTGACGGTGTTGGACGCAAGCACCCGGTTGGTCGCGGCGACCGGCATCCTCAACCTGTGGATGCGTGACGCCGCCCGCACCGCGGCTGAATTCGCTCACATCCAGGCTGCCCATCCGGATCGCTTCCTGCTCGGTCTGGGCGTCAGTCACGCCGCGGTGGTCGACCGCGAGCAGCCCGGCCGCTACCAGCGACCGCTCGCCACAATGCGCGATTACCTCGACGGGCTCGACGCCGCCACCCCGCCGATCCCGCCTGGCGCTCGCGTCCTGGCCGCGCTCGGGCCGCGGATGCTCGAACTGGCGCGTGACCGAGCCGCGGGAGCGCACCCGTACTTCGTTACCCCCGAGCACACCGCGCGAGCGCGCGCGATCCTCGGCGACGGCCTGCTCGCCCCCGAGCAGGCGGTGCTGCTGGAAACCGACTCGGTTCGCGCGCGCGAGATCGCCCGCACTCACGTCTCGGTCTACCTGCGGTTGCCCAACTACACCAACAACCTGCTGCGACTGGGCTTCAGCGACGAGGACGTGGCCGGCGCCGGCAGCGATCGCCTCGTCGATGCGATTGTCGCGTGGGGGGACGCCGACACGATCCGGGCGCGGATCCAAGCTCACCGCGACGCCGGCGCCGACCACGTCTGCCTTCAGGCGCTGCACGCCGACCCGGGCACGCTGCCGCTCGAGCAGTGGCGCGAGTTGGCCAGCATCCTGATCGACTAGCTCGCCACGCTGCCTCGGGGCAGTCCCAACCTTGGCGTTTGGCGTCCGAGCGGTGGACGTCGAACGCCAAAGTTCGCGCGACAAGCCGCTCTCACCCCCGGGGTTCGGCTGGGAGGCGCCGCTCCGGCGCCGCCGCTCAGCGCTGCCAGCGGCTCAGCCACAGCTGCAGCTGCAGGACGCGGCGACCATCGCGCTCGGCGATCTGAAAGCACTCGCCCGAGTCGGGCCGGTGGTCCAGTTGCCGCTCGATGACCGCACGCGCACCGGGACCCCCTGAGCCCCGTTGCAGCCAATCGTCGAAGTCCAGCGCCAGCGGGATGAGCTGTTCGTCATCGAGCTCGAGACCGGCCTGCGCTCCCAGCTGGCGCAGCCGGGACACTGGCAGGCACGCCCAGTGTGACGGGTCACGCAGGCGCTCGATCTCCTGTGACCAGGCGGCGGCATCGGCCTCGGGGTCAGCGACATGGTCGGCCAGAATGACGCGCCCTCCGGGACGCACCACCCGGGCGAGCTCTCCCAGCAGCCGGATGGGCGCCGGGATGTGATGAATCGAGAAGCGCGTGATTGCGCCGTCGACGCTGGCGGTGGGCAGCTCCAAAGCGGTCGCGTCCCCGACCGCGAAGGTCGCGTTGGACAGGCCCGCCGCCGCTGCCTCGCGGCGGGCGACCTCGATCATCGCCGGCGTCATGTCCACGCCGCGAACCTCCCGGACCGCCGGAGCGATCCGACGGCTCACGATCCCCGAGCCGCAGGCGACCTCCAGCCATCGCTCATCTGCCCGCGGTGAGGCCAGACGCACCAACTCATTCAGCGTGCGCCCGTCCTGCGCCGCCGTGCTCGTGTTGAAGCTCTCGGCTTGGAGCGTGAACTCCGCGATGATTGTCTCCTCTTGCATCAGACGCGCGCATGCCCAGCGGCCGCGGGGTCAGACTGAGACTGTCGCCATGAGCGCAGCTCCGACCGGGCGCGGTTGATCAGCCCCCGCACCGCCAGCTGCGAGCAGCCGAGGGCCTGCGAGATCTCCGCGTAGCTGCAGCCACCGAGCTCGCGCATGACGATTGCCGTGCGCTGGCGGCCGGGTAAGCGGCCGATCGCCGCCATGAGCTCGAGCGCCTCGTCGCTGGCGTCGCCTTCTTTCCAACTCTCCAAGCTATGCAAGTCGGTCGTCGGCAGCCGGCGCGAACGGATTCTCAGGCAACCGAGCGCCTGACGGTGGGCGATCATCCACAGCCACGGCCGCAGCTCCCGTACCCGGTCGCCGCGCCGGAGCGCGCGGTGAGCGGCCAGCAGCGCGTCTTGGACCACGTCCTCGGCGTCGGCCTCCCCGACCACCGTCCGGCAGTGAGCGACCAGCCACGGCCGGTACCGGATTACGATCGTGGTGAAGGCCGGCGCGTGGCCAGCGGCCGCCTGCGTCACCAGCGCGGCGTCGGTCGCCATCGCCGCAGACTATCCCGCCCGCCGATTTGACGTGTCCCAGGCGTGAGGATTGGTGAGGTATGAGGCCCGGGGAGGCGGTTCAGATCGATGCGCCGAGCGACGGCGGCTGGTCTACCGGCAGCGGGGGCCGAGGACCTTGTCGACCGGTAGCGGCCGCGCGATCTCGTAGCCCTGCGCGTGGTCGACGCCCAAGGCGCGGACCAAGCGCAGAATCTCGGCGTTCTCGACGAACTCGGCGATGGTTTGCTTGCCCAGCCCCCGCGCGAGCGCTACGCAGGACTGAATGATCAGCTGGTCTGTGCGGCTCTCCGTGCAGTTCTTGACGAACTCGCCGTCGATCTTGAGGTAATCAAACGGCAGGTATTTCAGGTAGTAGAAGGAACCGAAGCCGGCGCCGAAGTCGTCGAGCGCGAAGTGGCAGCCCAGAGCAGTGAGCTCGTCGACGAACTCGCTGGCCCGATGGATGTTCTCGATCGCAGCCGTCTCCGTGAGCTCGAAGATCAGCCGATCGGGGTCCGCGGCGCAGGCTGCGATCACGTCGCCGATATGCGAGACCAGCCCCGGATCGCCCAACGAGCGGCCGGAGAGATTGACCTCGATCGACTGATTCACCGGCACGCGCTCGAGCAACGCGATCGCGTGCTCGATCACCCAGCGGTCAATCGCGTGGATCTGATCGGAACGCTCGGCCACCCGCAGGAAGGTCGCGGGCGGGATCACCGAGTCGTTCTCTCCGACCATCCGTAACAGCACCTCGTACCGCCCGATCATCCCGCTGCTGAGGTCCAACACGGGCTGCAGATGCAACTCGAAGCGATCCTGCTTCAGCGCGTCGTCGATCTGGTGGTTAAGGGTCAGACGGGCCGCGCGTTGGTGGCGCACGCCGTCCTCGGTGACGTATGCGGCGATGCGGTCGCGCCCGTCGTGCTTGGCCGTGTACATGGCGGTATCGGCCTCGAGCAGGATTTCTTCGGCGCGCAGGTTCTCTCGATCGTCAAATACGGCGATGCCTATGCTCGCGGTGATGCCGCCGACGATGCCGCCATCGAGCACCACGCTGCGCCGACGGATCAGGTCTGACAGGTCACCGGCCAGAATCTCCGCCTCCGCCTCTCCGCCCTCCGTCATGAGCACGGCAAACTCGTCGCCGCCCATTCGCGTCAGCACGTCGGTGTCGCGAACCCGGCTCTGCATGATGCGGGCGATGCTGATCAGCAGTTCGTCGCCGGCGTTGTGTCCGAGGCGGTCGTTGACCCGCTTGAACTGGTCGAGGTCGACCAGCAACAGCGCCCCCAGCGCCCCCAGCGCCCCCAGCGCCCCGTAGCGTCGCAGCCGGGTGACGTGCGAGTCGAGCGCCTCGTCGAGGCGCGCGCGGTTGAACAGGCCCGTCAGTGGATCGTGGTTGGCCATATGTTTGAGCTGGCGCTCGTAGCACTTGCGAGAGCCGACGTCTTCGATGTGGGCGATGATGTGGAGCGGTCGGCCGTCCTCGTCGCGGATCAGGCTGGCGCCCACCGATGCGTCGATCACGCGACCCGTGGCGTGGATGTAGCGCTTCTCGCCCAGATGGCGCTCGACCTTGCCGCTCAACAGATCGGCGGCCAACCCGATGTCGCGATCAGCGTCGCCGGGATGCGTCAGCGACTGGAACGTCATCCCCAACAGTCGCTCTCGCTCATAGCCCGTCAGCTCGCACATCGCCTTGTTGACGTCGAGATATCGGCCCAGCCTCTCGGGGGTGGCCTCGATGATCGCTAGGCCGATCGGCGCATCGTCAAACGCGCGGCGGAAGCGCTCCTCGGCGACCCGCAGCGCCTCCTCGGCGCGGCGGCGCTCGGACACGTCGGCGGCGATGCCGATGAAGCCCCGCGGCCGCCCATCTCCGTCCAGCAGGGCGGTCAAGGTGAGCAGCACGACAACGCGCGAGCCATCCTTGCGGATGTATGTCCACTGGCGCGTTTCGGGCTCGAGCCGGCGCGCGGCGCCGACAAACACCTCCAGGCCGGGCGCGATGCCCAGCTCCTGGGCCCGTGCCGCCACCTCATCGGCATCGTGGAAGATCGCCGGGGTGCGCAGGCCGACCATGTCCTCGGCGCGGTAGCCGAGCATGCGCTCGGCCCCGGTATTGAAGATCGTGATCGTCCCAGCGAGATCGGTGGCCGTGATGGCGTACTCCGTCGCGGCGGCGAGCACCCCGGTGACGAGCTGTTCGCGTGCGAGCATGGCGCGATCGTGCGCCACAGGGTGGCCGTTGGGCGGCAGCGGTACGTCCGCCGGTTGTCGAGAGTGGGCCACAGGAGCGCGACGGATCTAGGGATGCCGCGGGGGTGGGCCTCCGGCGCATCCGTCGTGTGCGAGGAACATCGACCCCTGGAGCGAGAAGCTTGAGCCGTCCTGTCCGTCTGAGGACTTCAGGCTGCGGACGTTGCTGCCGATAGAACACCTGGGACCCCAGATGATCACCTTTAACGCGATCGAGGGTTCGGGGAAGCGTGCCTGACTGATGACGGACGACCGCCCGAACGACGCCTCCACTGACGAGCGGCCGCCGCCGGCGGTCCTGGTCGTCAATGACCGCCAGGCTCAGCGGGTCGCCATCCGCGCCATGCTCGCGTCTTTGGACGTTACCGTGGTGGAAGCTGATTCGGGCCGCGCCGCGTTGCGGGCGGTTCTGCGCGAGTCCTTCGCGGTGATTCTGATGGATGTCCGGATGCCGGGCATGGACGGATATGAGACGGTCGAGCTGATCCGCCAGCGCCCTGAGTCGAGTCGGACGCCGATCATCTTCGTGACCGCGTTTGGGCGTGAGGATCAGCCCGAGACGGTGGCCGCCTACGCGAGTGGGGCGGTCGATTTCCTGTTCACGCCCGTCGTGCCCGATGTGTTGCGGGCCAAGGTCTCGGTGTTCGTCGATCTGTTCGTGCAGTCTCAGGAGTTGAAGCGTTCGCTGCACTCGATCACGCAGTTGAATGCAGCCCTGCGCGACATTCAGGCCAGTACGCAGGCGGTGCTCGACAACGTCGCGGACGGGATCGTGACCGCGGGCGCTGATGGCGTGATCGAGTCGCTCAACCCATCGGCGCGAGGGCTGTTCGGCTATCGCGAGCACGAGGTGATCGGACAGCCTCTGGGCATCCTCATCGCGCGCGAGTGCCGCGATGATTTTCGTGACCTGGCGGCGGCGACGCCGGGCCGGTTCACCGGGACGCTGATGCAGAGCCGAGCCACCGAGACGCTCGGGCGTCGCCGGGATGGCTCCACATTCGCGATGGAGATCGAGCACGGCGAGATCAAGCTCGGCAACCGGAGCTTGACGCTCGCGTTTGTGCGCGATATCTCCGAGCGCAAGGCGTACACCGAGAGCCTCGAGCATCAGGCACTCCACGATGCGCTGACCGGTCTGGCGAATCGCACGCTGTTCGGTGAGCACGCGTTCAACGCACTCGCGTCGGCCAAACGCAACAACGAGCCGCGGGCCGTGCTGATGATGGATCTGGACGGGTTCAAGCAGGTCAACGATGCGCTCGGTCACGATCACGGAGATTTGCTCCTTCAGCAGGTGGGACAGCGCTTGGCTGAAGCGTTGCGCGAGGCCGACACGATCGCGCGGCTGGGTGGAGACGAATTCGCGATCCTGCCCGCTGGCGCCACTGGGCTCACAGCGGCCGCCGCGGTCGCATGGAAGATCCAACAGACCTGCCAGCCGGGTTTCGTGATCAACGACGAAATCGTGCGCGTGTCCGCGAGCGTCGGCATCGCCATGTATCCCGACCACGGAACGACCACGGCGGAGCTCCTCCGGCGGGCCGACGCGGCGATGTACCTCGCCAAACGCTCCGGCAGCGGTCACGCGGTGTTTGACCCCGACCAGGAAACCCACGCGGCGCGTCAGCTTGCGCTGCTGACGGACCTGCGTCATTGCGTCGCCCGTCACGAGCTGGTCCTGCACTACCAGCCCAAGTTTGATGTCGCGACCGGCGCGATCGTGGGCGTCGAAGCACTGGTCCGCTGGCAGCACCCCGTTCAGGGCCTGCTGCTGCCCGCCAGCTTCCTCCCGGAGGTGGAACGCACCGCCCTGATCGAGCCGGTGACCCAATGGGTGCTCAATGAAGCGCTGCGCCAGCAGCGAATCTGGCGCGACCAGGGCATCGATCTCACGATGGCCGTCAACATCTCCGGCCGCAGTCTCCGTCCCAGCAGCAATCTTCCCCACATGGTGGCCGAGCTGACCGAGACGTGGGGGACCGCGCCCGGGCGGCTGACGCTCGAGCTGACTGAGGGAGCGCTGATCGACGCTCCCTCACCCGACGTCCTCGAGGAACTGCACACGATGGGCGAGCGAATCTCCATTGACGACTTCGGCACCGGCTACTCATCGCTGGCCTATCTGCAGCGCCTCCCCGTTGACGAGCTCAAGATCGACGCATCGTTTGTCAATACTCTCGCTGCCAACAGCGACAGCGCGATCATCGTGCGCTCCACGATCGAGCTGGGCCACAACCTCGGGCTGACCGTGGTCGCCGAAGGCGTCGAGGATGAGGCTGCGATGAACCTGCTGGTGGCGAGCCGGTGTGACAGCGCTCAGGGCTACTTCCTCGGCGCCGCGAGCCCAGCGCAAGCGCTCACACACGTACTCATGACATCGCGCGAGCAGCCGCGGGGGGCCGGCCGGCCACTCATCGCAGCATCGTGATTCGCGGTCAGCCGGGTTCGGGGAGGCTACGAGCGCTGTCATTGATGCCCTTCCACGCGTCACCGTGCGAAGCCAATCGCTCGGCGGCGGTCTTGACCGTCCAGCTTCCCGGCTTGAGCGCGCGGTCCGACAGCTCATCCCACTCGATCGGCATCGCGACCGGCGCGCTGCGCTTGGCCCGCACGGCGTACGGAGCCACCGCGTGTTGGGCGTAGTTGATGCGGTTGACGTCGACGTAGATGCGCGCGCCGCGGTCGGATCGGCGCCATTGCAGCGTGAGGTGCTTCGGGTCCTCAGCGACCATCCTCTCGGCGAGCGATCGCGCATAGCCGTGAACCGTGCCGAACGAGGACTCCCGACGCAGCGGACAGACCACGTGCACCCCGCGCGAGCCGGTCACCATTGCGTAGGGAATGAGGCCGGCGTCTCGCAACCTCGCTCCCGCGTCACGGGCCGCGGCGCGCACCGCCGCGAACCCGATCCCCGGCGACGGGTCGAAATCAAGGATCAGGCGGTCGGGTTGTTGGGGCTGGTCAGCCCGCGAGAGCCAGGCATGGAGGGTGATCACGTTCTGTCCCGCCAGGTAGACGAGCGTGGCCGCGTTCTCGGCCAGGACGTGAGTCACCGTGCCTCCGTGCTTCGGCACGGTCGCCCTGGCAATCCAGTCCGGGAAGTGAGCGGGGATCGACTTGAGGTAGAAGCCGGGGCGGTCGATGCCCTGGGGATACGCCTGCAGCGCCAGCGGGCGGCCACGCACATGCTCGAGCATCGCGTCGGCGACGGCCTCGTAATGACGCGCGAGCTCCAGCTTGGTGATCGTCGGGTCGGTGAAGAGCTGGCGGTCTGGATGGCTGATCTCAACCTCACGACCGCCGATGTGGATCATGTCGCTCACGTTCGCGCAACCTACCCCACCGGCGAGCGATCCTTGGTTGGCCCTCAGGCCAGCCAGGACCTGGTTCGGTGCTGGCTCAGTGGAGACCACTAAGCTCGGAGCGTGAGCGAAGGCAACGCCCGCGGGTTCGCATCCGACAACTCGGCCGGCGTCCATCCGGCGGTGCTCGAGGCGGTGGCGGCAGCCAATTGCGGTCACGCTCTGGGCTATGGCGCCGATGACTGGACCCGGTCCGTGCAGGCTTTGTTTGCCGAGCAGTTTGGCGCCGGCGCGCAGGCGTTCCTCGTCTTCAACGGCACCGCCGCCAACGTCTTGTCGTTGCGCGCGGCGTGTCGGCGCTGGGAGGCGGTCATCTGTGCCGAGACCGCGCATCTGAACGTCGACGAGTGCGGCGCCCCGGAGTCGATCGCGGGCGTGAAGCTCCTGACCGTGGGCACCGAACACGGCAAACTGACCCCGGAGCTCGTCGAGAGCCGGATCGAGCGGCTCGGGTTCGAGCATGCCGTGCAGCCTCGGGTGGTCTCGATCTCGCAGTGCACCGAACTCGGGACCGTCTACACGCCGGCGGAGGTCCGCGCGCTCGCCGAGCTCGCGCACGCGCACCGATTGATCTTGCACATGGATGGTGCGCGGCTGAGCAACGCCGCGGCCGCGCTCGGGCTCTCGCTCCGAGATCTCAGCGCCGGGCCCGGCGTCGACATCGTGTCCTTTGGCGGAACCAAGAACGGCTTGCTCGCCGCCGAGGCGGTCGTGTTCCTGTCGCCTGAGCTTGCCGACGGGTTCGCCTACGTGCGCAAGCAGTCGCTCCAGCTTGCTTCCAAGATGCGGTTCCTGGCCGCCCAGTTCCAAGCGCTGTTGACCGACGAGCTGTGGCTCCGCAATGCCCGCCGGGCGAATGCCATGGCGGCTCGGTTGGCGCTCGCCGTTCGCGACCTTCCGGGGCTCAGCATCACGCGGCCGGTGCAAACCAACGCCGTGTTCGCGACGCTGCCCGCCGCGACCAGCGCCGCGTTGCAGAAGGACTTCGCCTTCCACGTCTGGGATCAGGACAGCGGCGAGGTCCGGTGGATGTGCGCCTGGGACACCGACGAGGAGGACGTGGATGCCTTCGCACAGGCGATGCGAGACCATCTGGCCTAAGCGCTCGCGCCAGCTTGGCCACTGTGACTAGCCGGGGACCGACACTGGAGGCAGGAATGGAGAGTAGTCAGAAGCGCGGCAATCGCGCGACGAGTGGCGCCGCAACAGCTCGTTCACGAGCACCGTTGGCAGGCGGTCGAGCTCGTCGGCGGCCGCCCCGACCCACGGCCGAGCACCTGACGCCACAAGAGCGGGTGGCCCGCGGCAAGCGCGCGCGAGCGCAGGTACCCCGCGCCAGTCACGCCGTGTGGGAGCCGCCGCCCGAGCGCGCCAGCCCGATCGAGCTGTTGGAGGAGCAGGCGCGCGATCGCGTTCCTGAGCTCGTGCCGATCCGGCATGGTCGGATGCTGGTCTCGCCGTTCAGCTACTTTCGCGGCGCCGCACTGCCAATGGCGTCCGATCTGGCGAGCACGCCACAGTCTGGACTCAAGGTTCAGCTGGGCGGCGACGCGCATCTGTCGAACTTCGGCATGTTCGGGTCGCCCGAACGCCACCTGTTCTTCGACGTCAACGACTTTGACGAAACCGCGCCGGGACCGTGGGAGTGGGACGTCAAGCGGCTGGCCGCCAGTCTTGAGATCGCCGGACGCGAGCACAACCTCTCCGACGCCGAGCGAAAGCGGATTGTGCGCCTGGCGGCGCGCTCCTACCGGGAGGCGATGCGGGAGCTGTCAAGCAAGCCGATGCTCGAGGTGTGGTACGCGCACCTCGACATGAGTCAGCTCCTGCCGCGCTTTCAGTCGCTGCTGGATCCGAAGAAGACGCCCGCGGTGTGGCGGGCGATCAACAAGGCACGGGCGCATGACAGCCACCAGGCGTTCGAGAAGCTCTGCCACACGCCGGGCGATGAACCCAGAATCGTCAGCGATCCTCCGCTGATCCTGCCGATCGAGGAGGTCCCCGAGCTCGACGCCGAGGTGCTGGTGGAGGCGATGCACCTGTTCATCCGGTCCTATCACCGCACGTTGCCGCCCGATCGCCGTCAGCTGCTCAACCGCTATCGGCTCGTCCATCTCGCGCGCAAGGTGGTGGGCGTCGGCAGCGTGGGCACCGAAGCCTGGATCCTGCTGCTGCTGGACGAGGTCGGCTCCCCACTGCTGTTGCAGGTCAAGGAGGCCAACGCGTCCGTGCTCGAGCGATTCACCGCCAAGAGCCGGTTCTCAAATCATGGCGCGCGCGTGGTCACCGGCCAGCACCTGATGCAGACGGCCAGCGACATCCTGCTCGGCTGGGAGCGATTCGATTTCCTGGGCTACGAGCGGGATTACTACATCCGCCAATTGCGCGACTGGAAGGGGTCCGCAGACGTCGCCGGGATGACCCCCGAGGGGATGGAGTTATGGGGCCAAATGTGCGGCTGGACCCTGGCCCGGGGGCACGCGCGGTCCGGGGACCGCATCGCGATCGGAAGTTACATGGGCAAGTCAGAGCAGTTCGATCGCGCGATCGTCGACTTCGCCAACGCCTACGCAGACCAGAACGAGCGCGATTACCGAGAGCTGGAAGCGGCCGTGGCCAGCGGAAGGCTGACCGCTGAGACAGGGATCTGAGTCGAGGTTCACGCGGCTGACGCGGCTCGCCCCGGCGCCGGTTGCCGGGGTCGCGCTCGTGGCCGGCGCGCTGCTGCTGGCCGGATGCGGGAGCGCGCAGCAGCTCACCTCGACCGCCGCGACCTCGACCTCGACGGCCGCGACCCCTGCCGCTCCGACCGCGGCGGCTGCGACCTCGACCGCCGAGCGGTCCGCTCCGGCATCGCTGAGGTCCCGCCCGGTGCTGGTCGGGCGGAGGTACGCGGCGACGGCCCGGATTTCGCCCGAGCCATCGAACGCCGCTGCCAGTTTCCGGTTTCAGGCCTTTGAGCTCACGCCCGCCCTGCGTCAGCAGCTGAGCCGGACGTCCTGGCATCCCGGCTGTCCGGTCAGCTTGGGCCAGTTGCGGTACCTGCGGATCAGCTACTGGGGGTTCGACGGCCGCGCCCACCTGGGCGAGATGGTCGTCAACGCATCCGCGGTGCCGGCGCTCAGGCGGGTCTTCGCTGACCTGTTCGGCGCGAGATTTCCGATTCGCCGCATGCGCCTGGTCGATCGCTATGGCGGCAGCGACTACGCCTCGATCCAGGCCGACAATACGTCGGCGTTCAATTGCCGGGACGCGACCGGCTCCTCGCGCTGGTCAGAGCACGCCTACGGACTGGCGATCGACGTCAACCCGATCGAGAACCCGTACGTGTACGCCAACGGCACCACAACGCATCCTGCCTCGGACCCGTATCTTGACCGCTCGGACGTCCGGCCCGGCATGGCGGTGGCGGGCGGGACGCTCGTGCGGGCGTTCACGGCGATCGGCTGGGGGTGGGGCGGGCGCTGGCCTCCACCCACGGACTACCAGCACTTCTCCGTCAACGGCCGCTGAGCGCGGGCCGGGACCCGTCTGGCGCGGCACTGAGGCGTGCTGCGTACGCTCTGTTTTGCGTGCCCGACGCTTCGCCACCCGGACCTTCAGGCTCGCCGGAGCTCACGAGCCCGGCCGAGCAGCCGACTTCGCCTCGCCGCAGCGCTGCCCCGCGGTCGCCTCGCGCAATCGTGCGCCCACCGATGTGGCTGCGCTGGGTGCTCTCGATCGGGGTCGCCGCTGTCCTGATCGTCCTGCTGGTGCGGTTCGTCGAGAACAACAGCGGGACCGCGCCGGCGAACCTCAATCCAGCCGCCGCCGTCCGACTCAACCGCGAGGCCGAGATCCTCGTCGCGCAAGATCAGGCGCCGCGCGTCGCCCGCCTGAGACTGGGAGCGGAACCGGCCCGGGCACTCGAACGTGCCATCGGGGCTGACATTGCCCGCGAGATCACGCAGGGGGAGATCAGCGGACCGCTCGGACGCTCCACGTGCGCCGCCACGGGGACGCCAGCGACCGTCCCCCGGGCTTTCCGCTGCACGGTGGTGGCCGCCGATTTCAACTATCAATTCGTCGGCGTGGTCGACACCCGCACGCGTGAGATCACCTTTTGCAAGCGCGACCCGCCGCCCGTGCCCTCACAGAACGTCCCAGTGAGCCGCCGCTGCCTGGCGTGATCGCTGTCGCTCGGACGCCCCGCCGCCGGGCCCGCGTCAGGTACTGGTCAGCCAGGGTGGCTGAGTGAATCCGCGCGCAGGCTGTTCGGCAGTTCGGCGTCGGCGCGCCGGATCAGCTCGGCCGAGCTGTCCTCAGGCGCGAGCGCAGCGAAGCCGACCCTGATCGAGCACGGATCGGCCTCCGCCGCGAGGCCGGCTTGGATGACGCTGAAGCGCTGTTGCGCATCTTCGATCGTGGCGCCGGACATCACGCACAAGAACTCGTCCCCGCCGATCCGAACGATCAGGTCATACGAGCGCAGATGATCCCGGATCCCGTCCACGGCGCGCTGCAGCAGCGCGTCGCCGGCGGCATGGCCGTGGGCGTCGTTGACGGCCTTGAGGCCGACGACATCGATGTAGGCCACGACGAGCGGGGCCGTCGTTCTGCGCGCACGCTCGATCTCTTGATCGATGTGATTGAGGCCAGTCGCGCGGGCCTGTGTGCCGGTCAGCCCATCCGTCTCAGCGAGCGCCAGCTGGCGCAGCAACTCGTCGCGATCGATCTGGGCCTGCCGTCGGTCATGAGTCGCCTGCTCACGATCCCGGGCGCCTTGATCGCGATCTGTCGCCGCCTGGGATCGACTCTCAGCCGCGGCAGCGCGATCGACGCCTGCGCTCCGGCGATCCGCCGCGGCGCGCGCCACGATCTCCTCGCGGTCGTCGATTGAGGCGGCAACGCGATCACGCACCTCGGCGGCCCCATCGCGGGCTATCGCGAGCAGATCCCGAGAGTGCGCGGCCCGGTCACGAGCGTAAGCGGTCTTGAGCCGTCCCTCGGCGCTGTAGCGGCGCTGCTGGGCGCTGCGACCGCGGACTTCGCGTGACGAGTCATACACCCGTGGGTCGCCGCCGCGCGCGAGGTCGCGGTCGCTCGCGGCCTGGTCGCTGTCGGCGGCTGCCTGCTCTCTTCCGGCCGCGGTCTGGTCGCTGTCAGAACCCGTCTGATCGGCGTCCGCGAGGAGTTGGTCGCGATCAGCCAACGGCTGATCGTCGTTCAGCGGCCCCCCAACCGGAGCGATTTCCTCGTGCTGTGCCCCGATCGCCTCACCCGTGGAATCCACGTGACGATCTTCTGACGCTAGGTCGGCCACCGCGGGCCTCCACATGGCATACGCGTCGGGCACAGAGCACCCAAGCGCATCCGCTAGACACATCGAGGCTAGCACGCCGCCCCGGCCTCTCGCCAACGTTTCCACGTGCGTCGCGTCGATTCTCGGGGGGCCGAGAACTGAGCTCCCGCCAGTGTGGCGGAACCTGTCGCTGGACTCTGGCCGCCAAGTAGGAGAGACTGTGGGCGTGCGACCCACTGAACTCCTGGTTGGCTCTCGTCCGGCGACGGAGTTCAGGCCAGTCTTCGACCAAACCGATGAGTATCTCGTCGCCCAGGTGCGCGCCGGCGAAAGCGCTGCGTTCGAGGCCATCTACGATCGGTACGCCCGCGGCCTGCTCGCGTTCTGCATGCACATGCTGGGAAACCGTGAGGCTGCCGAGGACGCGCTGCAGCTGACCTTTGTTTCCGCCTACCGGGCATTGGGCAGCGGCGACAGCGAGGTTTCGCTGCGGCCCTGGTTGTACACGATCGCTCGCAACCGATGCCTGTCCGAGTTGCGTACGCGCCGTGACGCCTTTGATTTCGACGCGGTGGCGGTGGACCGACCGATCCTCGACGGGCTGGCGGACCAGGTGCAGCGGCGCGAGGACCTGCGCGAGATGTTGAGCGACATGCAGCGGCTCCCGCCCGACCAGCGCGCTGCGCTGGCGCTGTTCGAGCTCGGCGACCACTCACACAGCGAGATCGCGGAGGTGCTCGAAGTCAGGCGGGAGAAGGTGAAGGCGCTCATCTTCCAAGCCCGCGAGGCCCTCGTGCGCAGCCGACAGGCCAGAGACCGTCCGTGCTCGGAGATCCGCGAGCGGCTCGCGACGCTGCACGGCAGGGTCCTGCCCCGCAGCATCACGCGGGCTCACATCGATCGCTGCCCGAGCTGCGCAGCCTTCGAGCAGGAGGTCCGACATCAGCGGGCCACCTTCGCCCTCATCCTGCCCGTGGCCCTGACGGCTGAGCTCAAGGCCACGGTCCTGGGGTCGGCGCTGGGCGGCGGCGCCGTGGCCGCCGGAGCCGGCGCCGGTGCGGGTGCGTGTGGAAGCGGCGCAGTTGTCGCCGGTGGCTCGACCTCGGCCGGTTGCGCGACCGCGGCCGGCGGCGCCACCGCCGCTGGCGGCGCCACCGCCGCTGGCGGGGTCACGGCCGCGGGCGGTGCCACGGCGGCCGCCAGCGCGACCGCTGCCGGTGGCGCCACCGCCGCGGGCGGCGCAGCCGCCGGCGGTGCCGGTGCCGGTGCCGCGGGCGGCATCGCCGCGGCGGGCACCAGTGCTGCCGCCACCGCCGTGGCGGCCGCCGGGGCTCCGGTAGCGGCGGTCGCCACGGGACTCACGGCGATGGGCACCGACTATGCCGCCACCGGCGGAGTCGCCGGGCTCGGCGCGTCGGGTGTCGTCGCCAAGATCCTCACCGCCGCCGCCATCGCCACGGGAGCGGCTGGCGTGAGCAGCGGCAGCCATGCCGCCCGTCCGGTTCCCATCGCCAGCGTCGTGGGGCTCTCGTCGGTTGGCGCCACCCCCGCGCCAACGGCCTCCGGCGCTCCGACGCTGGGCGGTTCGAGCCCGCTGGGTGGCATGCTGAGCCCTGACGGCAGCACAACCACCACCACCCCGGCGACCACGACGAGTTCCGGCGACAGCACCAGCGCGACCTCGTCCCCGGCGTCGAGTTCCGGCGCTACCACCACGACGACGACGGCGAGCTCTGGCGACAGCACCGGCACGACCGCGCCGGCCACGACGTCCGGTTCGGGCGATAGCACCGGGGCGACCGCGCCCGCGACGACGCCCAGCTCGGGCGACAGCACCGCGGCGACCGCGCCAGCGGCCACGCCGGCGGCCACGCCGAGCTCTGGCGGCGCCAGCACCCCCGCGGCTGCGCCAGCGGCGACTCCGAGTTCGACGACGACGACCACCACCACCACGACGACGGCTGCCCCGGCGGCCACGCCGAGCGCGGGCGCCACCACAGCGACGACGGCGCCGGCTGCCACGTCGAGCTCCGCGGGCGCGAACACCCCCACCGCGACCACTGCTGCTGCCACGACCGCCAGCGGTGACACCACGACCGCTGCCGCGACCAGTTCCGGGGGCGCCACCACGGCGACGGCGGCGAGTTCCGGGGGCGCCACGACCGCGACGGCGGCGGCCGTGACCGCGAGCTCTGCTGACCCCACTGTCGCGGCCACTGCGGCCGCGGCGGCGAGCTCCAGCGCTCCGGCGGCTGCCCCGGCTTCGGCGAGCTCGGGTGACGCCTCTGCCCCCGCGACGGACCCAGGGGACTCGGGCGACACCACGACCTCAGCGACGGCTGACCCCAGCTCCGGTGACACCACCGCGCCAGCGGCGCCCAGCGACTCCAGCAGCGCCCCGACGGATCCGGGCGCGACCACCCCTGCCAGCGACTCAACCCCGGCGACCCCCTCGGCACCGGATCCGACGTCATCCGCACCATCCGACGGCAGTGCAACCGACAGCGGCGCAGCTGACAGCGGTACGACCGACAGCGGTACGACCGACAGCGGTACGACCGACAGCGGTGCAACCGACGGCGGCGTCGCCGTGTCGCCGGCCGGTAGCTGACACCGACGACTGCACCAGCACCTCCGGCAGAGCTCGACCGTGGCAGGACCGCGCGTGTGAGTGGCGCGGACCCAGGCTTGTTCGCGCTCAAGGCTGCGCTGCGTGCAGCGATCGTGATGCCGTTCGCGTTTGCGCTGTCGCTGGCGGTACTCGACATCAAGCCGATGGCCCTGTTCGCGGCCTTCGGCTCGATGGCATTGCTGGTGTTCGTTGATTTTGGTGGCCCGCGGCGGGCGCGTCTGCGCGCGTATCTGGTCTTGTCGGCCGTCGGCGCGGCGCTGATCGTGGTCGGAACGCTCTGCTCGCAATCGACCGGGTTGGCCACGGTTGCGATGGCGCTCATCGGCTTCTCGATCCTGTTCGCTGGCGTGCTCGACGACTACGTGGCGGCGGCGCACGCGTCGGCGACGCTCGCGTTTGTGCTGGCGGTCATGGTCCCCGCGGGCGCGGTCGCCATTCCCGCGCGCTTGGCTGGTTGGGCCCTGGCGGCAGCGCTGTGCATTCCGGCGGCGCTGCTGTTGTGGCCCGGGCGCCCGCGCGACGTGACGCGCCACGACGCCGCCGAGGCGCTGCGATCGCTGGCCGACCTCGTCGAGGCGAATGCCAGCGCGGATACCACGGCCGAGGGGGCGGCCGCACAGGCCGCGAAGGCGGCGACCGTCAACGTGCGGAGCCGGTTCTTCTCCATGGCCAACCGGCCGAGCGGGACAAGCGGGCCGACTGCCGCGCTCGGGCGGCTGATCGCGGATCTCGGTTGGCTGGTGCAGCTGGCGATCAAGGGTCCGGTCGTGACCGCCGACGATGCCTGGTGCGCCGGCGAGCGCGACGAGATCCAGACCGCGGTGCCGGTCGCGTTGCGCTCCGTGGCCATCCGTCTCGACGGACGCCCGGCTGACGCGGGGCCGGATCTGAACCGCGTGCAACGCGCCAACGAGGCGTTCGGAGACGCGGTGCTCGAGCACCTCGAGCGACTCCGACCGGATCAGGATGAGCTGAGAGCCGCGATCGACCTGGATGAGGCCTACCGGCTCCGCCAACTGTCTTTCGGCACCGTCGAGGCGGGCCGCAACGCCCTCGAAGCCTGCGGGGACCACCCGGAGGGCAAGCCGATGCCGACCCGTCGAGCGCGGATCGGCACGACACGCAAACTCGTCCGCACACACGCGAGCATGCGCTCTGTGTGGTTGCGCAACAGCCTGCGCGGCGCCGTCGGACTCGCGCTCGCCGTCCTCGTGGGCCAGCTCAGCGACCTGCAGCACGCCTTCTGGATCGTGCTCGGCACGATGTCGGTGTTGCGCTCCAATGCGTTCTCCACTGGCGCCAAGATCGCGTCGGCGCTAATCGGCACAACCGTCGGCATCATCGCGGGTGGCGTGGTCGTCGAGATCGTCGGCGGCCACGTTGGCCTCCTCTGGGTGGTCCTACCGGCGGCGGTGCTGCTGGCCGCCTACGCTCGCCAGGCGGTCTCGTTCGCGGCCGGCCAGGCGGCCTTCACGGTCGTGGTGCTCGTGCTGTTCAACCTGATCGATCCGGTGGGCTGGAGGGTCGGGCTCGTGCGCGTCGAGGACGTCGCGGCCGGCGCGGCGGTCAGCCTGCTGGTCGGCATTTTATTTTGGCCGCGGGGGGCGAGTGCGGTCCTGCGCCGAGCCGTCGGCTCGGCTTACGTCGATGCGGCCGACTATCTCGACGCGACGATCACGGCGCTGCTCGCCGGTGGTGACCACACCCCGCTCGTGACCGCCGCGGATAGGGCGTCCGAGTCCGCGCAGTGGCTCGACGCGACTGTCCGCGACTACCTCGCCGAGCGCAGCTCAGCCCGAGGCCGGTTGGACGATCTCAACGTGCTCGTCGCCGGCGCCGGTCGACTGCGCCGGGTCGCGCGGCTGCTGCACAACGCCCGCGCGTACACGCGGTTGGCCCCGATCGGCAACCAGCTTCCGCGTCTGGTGGCGCTCCGCGATGCGTTCGAGGCCGAGCGGCGCGCCCGCTGCGACTGGTACGCCACCCTCGGTGAAGCGATCTCCGATGCCCGACTCCCGCCGGCTCCAGAGCCGGGTCAGGCACCGACCGCCAGTTCGCCGCTGACCCGGGTCGTACTCGACCGTCCTGTCGCCGACCGCGGCGTCCCACCCGGCGTGGCAATCGCCTGGGCCCACCGTCACCTGGAAATGCTCGCGGACCTCGAGCCGGTGCTCGCGTCGGCCACCGCGCTGGTCAGCGAAGCTCCGCAGCTGCAACCGTGAACCCGTGATCGGTGAACGGTCGCGGCGCTTCAGCGGTCTCCGATAAGCTCGATTTCCGTTGCGCCCGGCATTCGAGACCGACGTCCTGATCATCGGCAGCGGGCCGGCGGGCGCGTCCGCGGCCCTGTTTCTCAGCACCTACGGCATCGACAATGTCGTGCTGACGAAGTACCGCTGGACGGCCAACACCCCTCGATCGCACATCACCAACAACCGAACCGTGGAGTGCCTGCGTGACGCGGGCATCGAGGACCAGATCATCGACCAGGGGACACCGCAGCATCTGATGGGGGACACAGTCTTCTGCGAGAGCCTCGCCGGGGAGGAACTGGGGCGGCTCAGGACGTGGGGCACGCATCCGCGTCGGCTGGCTGACTACACGCTCGCGAGCCCATCGCACCACTGCGACTTGCCCCAGACGCTGCTCGAGCCGATCCTGCTCGAGAACGCGGCGGCCCGGGGCACGCGGATCCGCTTCGACACCGAGTACCTCGAGCTCGAGCAGGATGAGGATGGAGTGACGGCCACGGTGCGGGATCGACTCGGCGGCCACACCTACCAGGTGCGAGCCCGGTACCTGATCGGCGCGGACGGAGGCCGGAGCAAGGTGGCGCAGGACATCGGGCTGCCGATGAAGGGCGAGATGGACATTGCCGGGAGCATGAACATCGTCTTTGACGCGGACCTGTCCCAGTACGTCGCTCACCGGCCCAGCGTCCTGTACTGGATCATGCAGCCGGGCTCGGACATCGGAGGCATCGGGATGGGCCTCGTGCGAATGGTGCGTCCCTGGAACGAGTGGCTGATCGTGTGGGGCTACGACATCACCCAGCCGCCACCCGAGGTCAGCGACGCCGCGGCGATCAGGATCGCGCACAACCTGATCGGCGACGACACGATTCCGATCACGATCCGGTCGACGTCGCTGTGGTCCAACAACCGGATGTGGGCGGCGCGCTATTCCGAGGGGCGCGTCTACTGCATGGGAGACGCCTGCCATCGTCACCCGCCGACGAACGGCCTGGGCTCGAACACGTCGATCCAGGACGCCTTCAACCTGTCGTGGAAGCTGGCCCTGGTCCTCGATGGCCAGGCGGATCCGTCGCTGCTTCGCAGCTACGACGCGGAGCGCGCGCCGGTCGGCGAGCAGATCGTCAACCGGGCGAACCAGAGCATCGAAGAGTTCGGGCCGATATTCGAAGCGCTCGGGCTGCTCGACACCAGCGACCCGGAGCAGATGCGGGCGAACATGGAGGCCCGGAAGGACGACAGCCAGGCGGGGGAGCAGCAGCGTGAGAAGTTGCGCCAGGCCATTGAGCTGAAGAACTACGAGTTCAACGCTCACGGCGTCGAGATGAACCATCGCTATCACTCTCTCGCCGTCGTACCCGACGGTGGCCCCGAGCCCGAGTTCGACCGTGACCCAGAGCTCTACTACCACCCCACTACCTGGCCCGGCGCCCGCGTCCCCCACGTGTGGCTCGAGCACCGGGGCCGTCAGGTCAGCACGCTCGACCTCGCCGGGAAGGGTCGATTCGCCCTGTTCACCGGAATCAGCGGCGGAGTGGTATGGCGTGAGGCGGCCGCCCAAGTGTCGGCGAGGACCGGCGTCGAGATCGCCTGCTTCGTGATCGGGCCCGGCCAGGACGTCCGCGACATCTACAACGACTGGGCCAGCGCACGCGAGGTATCCGAGAGCGGTTGCGTGCTCGTGCGCCCCGACCATCACGTCGCCTGGCGGCGCCAGTCCGGCGCCGGCGATTGCCTTGGGGCGCTGGCGGCCGTGATGGCGCGGATCCTGCGCCCGGAGGTGCCCGACAGCCCGCGGGTATCCGCGCCTGCCGGCGCCGCGTGAGGCTGGCGCAGCGGCCCCGCCGCGCCTCGTCGCGCGCCGAGCCCAGCTCGAATCGGTCGCGCTGGTAGATTCAACCGCACCGCGGTGGGCGTAGCTCAGCTGGTAGAGCTCCTGGTTGTGGTCCAGGCGGTCGGGGGTTCGAGTCCCCTCGCTCACCCTCCCCCGTAGAAGTGGCGACTAGCAGGTAATTTCGCGGTCGCCGCGGCTCGTCCGTGGGGTATCGCCCCACCGCCAGCCGGCGTGACACCGACCGCACTGTGGACGGGCGAACTGGACGAAGCGCACCCGCCCGCTCACGCCCGCCGCGTCGCCGCACTGCTGGGCGGGGACCCGCCCGTGACCGTCGTCCAGGGCGTCGGCACCTTCGGCCTCGGCCGCGTCTTCCCGGACGTGTTGCGGTTCGCTGTCGGCCGGATTGAGCCTCCTCGCTGAAGCTCTACGATTTGACCCTCCTCGTCCATCGCGCAAGGCTGCCCGCGACCGAGCGACCTGCTCGTCTCAGTGGTCACCCGCAAGCGGCACAATGCGTCCATGCGCATCGAGCGCGCCCGCGAGAACGTGTTCACGGTCACAGCGACCAGCCAGGAGCTGTCGGCGCTGGTGGCCGGCGCGCGGATGGCGCTCGAGGCGATGCGAGCCGCGCCCGAGCCGCCCCCGGCCGAGGCCCTCCAGATTCTCGAACGCGTGCTGGGCGACTTCGATCGGGCGCGAGCAGGCCTGACCGAAGGACCTGGGGCGAGCGGCTGACCCGGCCGCTGAGCGCCGGGCCAGCCGCTGCCAGGAGCTCTCAGGCAGGCGCCCCAGCTGCCATCTGCTCACGAACGTGTGACGTGACCTGATCGAACTCGGCCGCGAACTGGTCGTAGTCGAACTGGAGGGTGTTCAGGTAGGTGCTCCAGCCCATCGTGTTCTTCGCGATCAGCGCGGTCTCGGTGATCTCGTCCTCGGTGGCCCCGAACAGCCGGGCTGCCTCGGTGTGGAAGTAGGCGCAGTAGCGGCAGCGTGTGGCGCCGGACACCGCGAGTCCAATCATCTCCTTGTACTTGTTGGGGATGGCGGTCTCGGAGAGCACGAGCGACTTGAAGCTCGCCCACTCCGTCGGGAGCAGGTAGTCGGGGACGCGCTGGAGCCACTCGGGATTCAGCCCCAAGACCTCCTCGATGTCCTGGTCGCTCTCGTGGCGATCCTCGATGACTGACATGGATGACCTCCTGGTTGGTGGTGGTGTCGACCGCGACGACGCCGTCCGTGCCGGAGGCGCGAATCGCGCGTGACAGCGCGGGTGGCCGGTCGTCGAGTGGACGGTCTCAGCCGCCCGTGCTCGTGGCGCGAAGCTGGCGCGAATCTGCCGTGAAATTCACAGCATCTCGGCGATTCGCGTGGCCGCGCGCCGCGCCCCGTCGGTCTCGACCGGCCGGTAGTCGACCTCGCGGCCGATCTCTTCGGCGATCGCGGCCGCGATCGTTTCGGGCGGCGAGTTGTCGATGTCCATGCAGCGCCCAGCGCCGTAGCGCTCCAGACGGTGGCGGACGTGGAAGTTCTGCTCGAAGTGGTGCCCGAGCGGGAAGTAGATGAACGGGCGTCGGTTGGCGGTCAACTCCATCGCCGTGGTCAGCCCACCCTGGACGACGGCCAGGTCGCACGCGGCGAGGTGGCGGTAGAGGTTGTGGACGTATCCGACGACCTCAAGCCCGTCGTGCCGTGGCAGGGATGCGGGATCGATCCGCGGGCCCGCGACGACGATCGTGCGCAGCCCGGGCACGTGGGCGGCGGCGAGTGGGTGGGCTTCTATCACCCTGCGCAGCAGGTGCGCACCGACACCCGACCCGCCGACGCTGACGATGCAAATGCGCTCGTGCTCGCCATAGCCGAGCTCCGCGCGAAGCGCCTCGCGGTCGCCGAACGCCGCCGGGTCGAACCCTGACACGTAGCCGGCGAAGTCGAAGTGCCGCTCGGTCCACTCCCGGATCGGCGGAAGCTCGGGCCCAAGGCGGTCGGGGACGATGTCCTCCGGGTTGCCGACGAAGATCGCGCGGTCGCGCAGACGCGGGAAGCGGTCGATGTGCTCGACCATCTCGGCGTTGTAGTCCGCCGTCAGGAACGCCTCGCGCTCGCCGCCGTCGGGCATCGGCAGCCAACCGACGAAGTCGGTCAGCCAGCAGTACGCGGAGCGCTTGAGCTCCGGGTTCTCATGCAGGTAATAGTCGAGCTCCCACGCCTCGTCGCCGATCCACAGGTCATATGGCTCGGCCTCAGCGAGATCGTGGAAGACCATGAAGTTCGCCACCAGGATCTCGTCCATCCGCCGCCACGCCTGGAAGCAGTGCAGGTCATGCTCGGCCGACTCGGACTCGATATGCGAGGACTCGTTCGCGAGCTCGGCGCTCGCGGGATGGATCCGCTCCCCCTCCGCCTCGAGCACGCGCGTGACGGGATCCTGGGCCAGCCAATCGATCTCCAGATCTGGGACCAGCGCGCGCAGCTCACGCGCGATCGCCACATCGCGCTGCGCGTGGCCCAACCCGATCGGCGAGGACACGTACAACGCCCGCCTGCGCCGCGCCCGAGCGCGCGTCCACGCCGACGTCGACGCCCGCCGCTGCGAAACGAGATCACGCAACAACAGGTTGACCCGCACCGGATCGCGCGCAAGCGGGATATGCCCCGAGCCGTGCAGCGTGACCAGCTGGCCGCCGGTCGCCTCGGCGAGCGCCGCGCCCTGCGCCTGCGGGCGGACCAGGTCCTGATCGCCGTGGATCACGACCGTCGGGCAGCGCACGCGAGCGCAGGTCTCTCTGAACAGCTCCTCGCGGGGGATTCCGGTCCCGACGATAGTGTCGAGGATCGTCTGCGGTGTCGTCTCGAGCGCCCAGCCGATGCAGTCCTCGATCTGCTTGGTGGAGTGCGGCTCGTTGAAGCATCTGGCGAAGAAGAACTCCAGGAAGCCGGCGTAATCGTGCTGGAGCCGCCCGCCCGCTTGTCCCCAATCCGGGTCGGTCTCGACCGCGTCCTCGAACGACGAGACGTCGCGCTCGGGGTGGTTGGACACAAGCGCTACACCCGGCCCGATGTAGACGATGCGCTCCACGCGTTCGGGGTGATCGGCGGCGAGGATCGTCGCCCACAGCGCGCCGGACGAGAGCGCCACGAGGGCGGCGCCCTCGACCCCGGCCGCGTCCATGACTGCGAGCGCGTCGTCGGCGAACTCGGTCGGGCTGTAGGCCTCGGCGCCCTCCGGCCGGTCAGAGCGTCCGTTGCCGCGTCCGTCGAACGTGACGACCCGGACGTGACGCGCGAGATAGGGGATCTGCGCCTTCCAGAACCGCGAGTGGATGATCGACCACGTCGGCAGCAGCAGCACGGTCGGCTCGCCGTCGCCATAGCGCTCCCAGAACACCCTCACGCCGTCGCGCTCGATGTATCCGGTCTCGTCCGGGTAGCGGGCACGGGTCTGTTCGTGCGGTGCGGAGCGGGGCATCCGGATCGTGGTCATCGCACCTGCGGACTCTCTCACGGTGTGCGTGCCGGTAGCGCGAAAAAAGCGCGAAAGTGGCTCTGAACGGGTTTACGCTTGCGCGAAATGCTGAGCGTGCGGCTGCTGGGGGATCTGGAGATCGAGCTCGACGGGACGGCGCTCGAGCCGCCAACCAGCCGGCGCGCCCGCGCGCTGCTCGGCAGGCTGGCGCTCGACCGGCGTATGCACTCGCGCTCGCGACTGGCGGCGCGGTTCTGGCCCGACGTGCTCGACGAGAGCGCCCGCACCAGTCTGCGCAGCGCGCTATCGGCGTTGCGCAGGTCGCTCGGGCCCGACAGCGAGCGATATCTGATCGCGGGCCGCGACGAGGTCGGTCTTGCCGGTGACTCCGAGGTGTGGACCGACGTCGCGGAGTTCGAGCGTTGCGTCGAGGAAGATCGTTTCGATGACGCGCTCGCGCTGTGCCGCGGTGAGCTACTGGCGGGGCTCGACGACGACTGGGTGTACGAGTGTCGCGACGAGCTCCGCGACAGGGTCGCGGGACTGCTCGCGTTGCTCGCCGCCCGGGCCGAAGGCGAGGGAGAACTTCAGGCCGCGATTGAGTACACACGCCGCCAGGTGGCTCTCGATCCCCTCGCCGAAGAGCCGCAGCGGGATCTGATGCGGCGGTTGGCGGCCGCGGGGGACAGGGCGGCGGCGCTCAGGGTGTACGAGCGACTGGCTCGACGGCTGCGCGACGAGCTCAGGATCGCTCCCTCACTCGCGACGCGCGAACTGGCCGACAGGCTGCGGCACGGGGGCGAGGAGGCACCGGCCGAACCGGCGGCTCCTGCGGCGGGCTCCGTGGCAGAGCCAGCCAGCGCCGTGGTGACATTGCTGTTCACAGACCTGGTTGGTTCGACCGAACTTCTCCGCGAGCTTGGCGACGACGAGGCCGAGCGGCTGCGCCGCGTCCACTTTGGACTGCTGCGGGACGTCGCGGCCGCGCACGCTGGGCACGAGGTCAAGAACCTTGGCGACGGGTTGATGGTCGCGTTCCCGAGCGCTGTGAGCGCGGTCGGCTGCGCGGTCGGAATCCAGCAGGCGGTACAACGTCATAACGCTCGCCACGGCGCCAACCGCCTCCAGCTCCGCGTCGGACTCACGGCTGGCGAGCCGATCCGCAACGAAGGCGACTACTTCGGGACGCCGGTGGTCGTCGCCAAACGGTTGTGCGACACCGCCGAGGGAAGGCAGATCCGCGTGTCGGCACTGGTGCGCGGACTGGTCGGCTCGCGCGGCAACTTCTGCTTCCGGCCTCTGGGGCAGACGGTGCTGAAGGGGATCGTCGAGCCGCTGGAGACGTGGGAGGTCGAGTGGGAGCCGGCGGAGGAGCGACGGATCCCCCTCCCGGCACCGCTGCTTGTGGACGAGTCGGCGCCGCTGATCGGCCGCGACGCCGAGCTGGACGAGCTGCGCAGCCACTGGCACGATGCCAGCACCGGAAGGCGACGCGTGGTCACGCTCGTAGGGGAGCCCGGGATTGGCAAGACTCGGCTGGCGGCCGAGTTCTGTCGCGCCGCCCACGCGGAGGGAGCGCTCGTCTGGCTCGGGCGTTGCTACGAGGAGTCGCTGGTCCCGTACCAAGCGTTCGTGGAAGCGCTGCGCGACTACGCATCCGAGAGCCCAATCGACGAGCTACGGCTTCAGCTGGGGCCACATCGGGCGACGCTCGCGAAGCTGCTTCCAGAGCTCCTAGGACGCGGCCCGGAGGCGGGCGTCACGGAATCTCCTGACCGCGAGCAGTTCCTGCTATTCGAGGCGGTCGCGTCCCTGCTGCGCGCCGTGACCGATGAGCATCCGCTGATCTTGGTCCTGGACGACCTGCACTGGGCCGACGCCCCGACGGCGCAACTTCTGCGGCACGTGGTACGAGCCACTGAGCAGGCACCGCTGCTGATTCTGGGGACGTACCGCGAGACCGAGGTAGATGACGAGCACCCCCTAGCGCAGGCACTCGCCGAGCTGCGGCGGGCGCGGGCGCTCCACAGCATCACCCTCGCGGGGCTCGCCGAGGAGGAGGTGGTGGCGCTGATCGAGTCGCGGGTCGGGCAGAGCACGCCGGAGACCGTCGCGCGCTCGATCGCGGAGCGCAGCGAAGGCAATCCGTTCTTTGTGGAGGAGCTGCTGCGAGACGCCAGCTCCGACGAGCACTGGAGCGACACGCTCGCGCGAATCGAGCTACCACAGAGCGTGAAGGACGTGCTGCTGCGCCGACTGAGGCGACTCGACGAAGTCTGCCGGCGGTTGCTGGCGACCGCCGCCGTGGCCGGGCGGGAGTTCACGCTCGAGCTGGTCGAGCGAGTGGTGAGCATGGCCGCCGATCAGGTTGCCGAGAGCCTGGAGGCCGCAATCACCGCCCGCATCATCGAGGAGACCAGCTCGATCGGGCGCTACAGCTTCGCTCACACCTTGATCCGCGAAACGATCTACGAGCAGCTGTCACGCACGCGTCGCGCCCAGTTGCATCGGATGATCGGAGAGGCGATCGAGCACGCCGGCGGGGGGGAGATCGCAGACGAATCGGCAAACCAGCTCGCCTACCACTTCACGGCCGCCGGCGACCTGGACAGGGCATATAGGTACCACGCCATTGCCGCCGCAGCCGCGCAGCGCGTGTACGCGGTCGAGCCGGCGCTCGCGCATTACACGGCGGCTCTCGAAGCGGGCGCCGAGCTTGGGCGCGAGGCACACCGCGATCCGGCGCTTCGAGGACTGATGCTGCAGCGCGGCGCACTGCGCTGGCGCACCGGGGACCTGGGCGGGGCAGCCGGTGATCTCGAGGCGGGTCTCGTAGCGGCCCAGCAATCTGGTGATCGCGTGATCGAGATGGAGATACTGAACGAGCTTGGGATCATGCAGCTGCGGTCGAACCCAGGCGCAGCAGCCGCTTCCCACGAGGCCGCGCTCGAGCTGGCCCGTGCACTCGGCGACACCGCTGCGGAGACCCAGGCACTCGATCGGCTGTCGGTGATCTCCTCGCATCAACTCGAGTTCGACCGCGCGCTCGAGTTGGGTCAGCAGGCGCTCGATCTGGCGCGCGCCACCGGCAGCGAGCTCGTGGTCGGTCGCGCGATGGACAGCATCAAATTGGCGGTCTGGCTGACCGGCGACCTCGCTCGGCTGGAGGCGCTGACTGGCGAGCTCGAAGCCCTGTGGCGCGAGCGTGGCGACCTGTGGTACCTGCAGTGGTCGCTGCTCGAGGGGACTTTCGTGCCGATGGCCAGGGCCCAGTGGGATCAAGCGGCGGAGCGGCTCGACGACGCGATCGCGATCAACCGCCGCGTGCGCGATCCCTTGGCCGAGGTCCTGATGCTCGATGCGATGTGCTGGCTGAACCGCAGTCGGGGCGCGTATGACGACGCGCTGGCCGCGGGCCGCAGGGCTGTCGCGCGAGGTGTGGACGTCGGTTGGGATGACTGGGCGGCCGCGACCCTCGGATGGACATTGCTCGACCTCGGCGCGGCCGCGCCGGCTGCCGAGGTGCTCTCACGTGGGCTTGCCACCGGCGAGCGGGTCGGCGCGCCGAAGGAGATCGTGCGCTGCGTGGGCCAGCTTGCCTGGGCCTGTCTCCTGCTCGGCGATCGCAGCCAAGCCACCGCGCTCGCCGCTCACGCCCACGAGCTACTAGAGCATGTGACCGCGCCGTCCGGAGCGGCGTTCCTGTTCGGCGTCCCGGCCTACGCAGCGGTCGCGCGCGTGCTGCTCGCCACCGGAGCCCCCGAGCGCGGTGAAGCTCTCCTGCTTCCGGTCCGGGACGCCGCGTCGCGCTCAGGTTGGTGGGAGGCGCTCGCGATGAGCGAACTGGTGCTCGGGCTGTGCTTGCAGGAGCGCGGAGAGGGCGACCGTGCCGCGGCGGCGCTCACCCACGCCGCCGAGCTCGCCGACCGGCACGGGATCCCGGCGACAGGGTGGGAAGCGCACGCTGCGCTGGCACGCCTCGGCGACGACTCCACCCGGCATCTGGCCGCAGCGGAAGCGATCGTCATTCGCATCGCCGCGGAGGTCAAAGACCTGACGCTGCAGGAGAGCTTGCGCGAGCGCGCGAAGATGTAGGCCCGCGTGGCAGCGTCCACACGACCTCGTAGCCGAGCACCTCGCGGTCGGACAGGGGCCGGCCCGCGAACTCGGCGAGCGCGTCGACCTGGGTGCGGTACGCGCACACCGCTTCGAGCTTGCGCGCATGTTCGCCGGGATCGAGGGCGTGAACGCTTGGCACCATCTCCTCGGGCGCGGTTCCAGTTCCGGCTAGCCAGCGCTCCCACGTGGCGGCGGCCAGATCCTTCCTAGCCGGGACACGCTTTCCCGTCACCCAAGCCGGCCAACCATGCACCGTTGCATGCGGAAGATCGGCATACAGCGAAACCGCGAAGCCTGCCGTCCCCAGCTGAAGGGCGGCGCGGCGCACGAGCGCGTGATCGGTGTGTTCCGCGAACGCCGCCGGGGCGTAGATCCGGGCGCCGGGCCCGAGCAATGGCTCGAGCTGCACCGCTAAGGGAGCGACCGGCTGGTCGGCAGCTCGGTACTGCTCGTCGAGCAGATCGAGATTGATCGCGGTCCGACCGGCCAGGGCGAGCGCCGTGAGATCCTCCTCGATGCGCTCGCGCACCCGCTCCCCGGAGTCCGTCGCCCCCGTATACCGGTCCCACCACGCCGGGCCGTCCGAGCTCGGGGGGACACCGGCGAACACGTTGATCACGGACACGTCGCCGGGCTGTGTGAGCACATGCCAGCACGACAGGACGGCATCGTCGAGGTGGGGGGAAAGAATCACGGTCGCCACCGACCTGGACAATGCCAGTCGAGCGTGGAGCCATCGTGAACGGCGCGCGAATGGCGCTCAAGCGCCGCTGATCTGACTAACGCCTCCACCGCCTCCGGTGAGCTGCGCGGCTAGCGAGGGGGCTGTTAGTCCTTCGAGACGAGCGTGTAGCGGACCGTCTGAACCCGGATCAGGCCGTCGCGGAAAACGAACGTATCGATTCCATCGTCGGCCTTGGTCGTCGCAGACTCCGCCTTCCACTCCAGGAGCAGGACGTCATCCTCGAACAGCATCGTCGGCAGCTCCCACTCTGCGCTTGGGAGGTCGTCGAGCAGCTTGACGAATCCCTGCCGAACTCCCTCCTTGCCGCGGAGCACACCCTCGGGAGTGATGAACACGGCGTCCTCCGCGTAGTCGCTGACGATGCCATCAAGATCGCCGGCCACCAGCGCCTCGCCGTGGTGCTCGAATACTTGCTGTGGGGTTCGTGCCATCGCTCTCCTCCAAGATCGCGTACGGGGACTGGCGGGAGCCTACACCGACACGTCAGCCGCAGACCAGGCGTGATCGCCCCCCGGTAATGTCGACTCTTGACCGGCCGAGACGGTATTGGTGAGGACATGACGCGGTTTAGCTTGCATACGGTGGAACTCGAGGCGGATCAAGGCGCTCCTGAGGGGTTTGGCGCCCGCGCCGCGAGCATCCATTCCGAGATCGGTGGTGAGCATCTGGCCGGGAGCGTGATCGAGATCCCGCCCGGCCAGCGAGCGTGGCCCTACCACTGGGAGGCCGCGCTGGAGGAATGGCTGTACGTGCTCACCGGCACGCCGACGGTGAGGACGCCCGATGGTGAAGAGCAGCTGCGCGCTGGCGACCTCGTCTGCTTCGTCGCGGGACCCGATGGAGCGCATCAGGTCCTGAACGATTCGGACACCACCTGTCGCGTGGTGATGCTCTCCAACCGGGCCTCGGTCAACGTGGTCGTCTACCCCGACGCCGCCAAGGTCGGCGTGCGCACGCCGTGGCTGGGTCCCAACTTCCCCTACCAGGCGGCCGTCGACTACTGGGAGGGCGAGTGAACCGGGTCAACCTGTTCGACGACGTGTTGCTGCGGGCCGATGACGCCGAGCCGGACGGATACCGCGCGCCGTACATGAAGCTGCGCGAGCTGCTCGGCGCAGAGAAGCTGGGCGCGAGCCTCGTGCTGCTGCGGGAGGGGGAGGCAGTGTGTCCGTACCACTACGAGCTGATCGAGGAGGAATGGCTGTTCGTCCTCTCGGGCACTCCGACGGTGCGTACCCCGGCCGGCGAGGCGGTCACGGCGGCTGGCGACGTGATCTGCTTTCCCCGTGGACCGGACGGGGCCCACAAGATCTCCAACGCCGCGGCGGAGCCGGCACGGGTGCTGATCGTCTCCGAGCGCGCGGTGCTGGCAGGATCGGTGTATGAGGACAGTGACAAGGTCGGCATGTACGGACCCGACATGAGGATGCTGTTCCGCCGCGGGGACGCACGCGACTATTGGGACGGCGAATGAGCGCGCGACCCGAACATCGTCTCTGATCTGATCGCTACAAGCTGAGGCACGGCAATCACCGAGACTCGCGGGGACGTGCGCTGGGGGATGGCTGCCCCCACAGCAACGCAGCGGCTGTGAGCGCGAGCGCGGCCATGACCTCGAGCGGCAGCGCGGTGGCGATCGCGGCGAGCAGGCCACCGGCCAAGCCGGCGATCGCCTCAGCGCCGACCTGGAGGGATTGATTTGATCCGAGCGCGCCGCCCTGTTCCTGGGGTGGGACTGCCTGGGAGATGATCGCGGCCGCCGCGGGTAGGCAGATGGCCAGTGCGAGCGCGGTCACGCCCAGCGTGATCCACAGCGCCGTCTGGGTGGCGGGAAGGACGATCGTTGCCATCGCGACGCCCAGCAATACGGCGGCTCGGGCGGCAATCTGTCGGGGGCTCAGCCGGCGAGCGAGCCAGCTGACGATGCCCAGGTTTGCGGCCACAATCGGGACCGCGACCCACGCCACGAACAGGGATTCGCGAGACACGCTCATGTGAAATCGGTTGATGAGATACATCGGATACACCCGGAAAAAGCCGAAGATCGCGAGATACAAAACGAAGTTCGTGAGGTATCGGCGGCGAAGCCTGCCCGGCCGCACGGCCTCGAGCAGGCTTGTGAATGAGCGCGTCCACCGCACCGAACCGGACGGCGAACGGACTGACGTCTCACGAAACACAACGGCCGTGAAGACGAGGATCGCCGCGAGCAGCAGCATGACCGCCCAGAACGGCGTCGCGTAATCAAACCACGAGACGAGGTGTGGATCGGCGAGCTTGCCGCCGGCCAGGGGACCGACGACGTAGGCCAGGCTCGCGCTCAAATACACGTACCCGAACAATCGAGTTCGCTGCTGCGCCGGCGCGACGTCCGCGACTCCGCTTTGGGCGATCGCGATATTGGCTTCTGCCAGCCCAGCCATGAAGCAGGCGAGGATCAGGAGCCCAAACGTCCGCGCCTGCACCGCCGCGGCGATCAACCCATAGCACGCGGTGCTCGCCGCGAGCGAGACCAGCAAGGTTGGCTTACGTCCAAAGCGGTCAGACAGGCCGCCGATCACCGGCGCCGCGAGGAACTGGGCGAGCGGGTAAAGCGCCAGCAACACCCCGAGCGCGATCGTGCGCTGAGCAACGCTGTCGCTGCGCGGCAGCATCCCGCCGTCAGTGCGCAGCAACATCGGCGTGAAAATCGCGATCATGAGGCTGTAGCCGACGAACCCAGCGAACACGACCAGGTACAACGTCAGCACCCGACTCACACGTACCGGCTCACCGGACTTCACTGCGTCAGACGCCCCTTTCGGCACCCCAGTGAAGGACTCAGGCATCAGCGCGCGGTCGCAATTTCGACCGCACAATATCCGCCGTGCGGGTCGAGCATGGCCACGCGCGACGCCCCCGCGAAGCTCACGCCGACGTCCCACTCAGCCCGGCGGACCGCCGGACTGCCCGCGATTGAGCTCGAGTTTCATGCGTGAGATCTGGGCGTCGATGGACCCGCCGATACTCAGCTCGCGAAGCTGACGGTCGATGTCATCCTCGCCACTGCCGATCGGGGCAAGTGTTCCGGCGCGCTCCAGTTCCTCCATGGCATCGGCACGTACGTTCATGTCCTCGACCTTCTCCATCGTGCGCTCGATCTTGAGCCCGGCCTCACGCAGCTGCGACGAGAGACCGGCGACGGCGTCCGCAATGGCGACCTGGGCCTTCGCGGCCGCGTACTGCGCCTTGGTGACTTCCTTGCGCGCGCGGAACCGCTCAATTCTCGCCCGGGCTTCGCGCTCGCGAGCGATCATCTGAGCCTGCTGGTGCTCGAGCTCCGACACCTGCTGGTTGAGGCCGACCAGCTCCTGGCCGACCAGCCGCTTGCGCTCGAGCGCTTGGCGTGCGAGGTCCTCCCGGCCGAGTTCCAACGCCTTGCGCGCGCCGCTGTGAAGCTTGAGGAACTGGTCCTGACGACGGTCGCGCTGCTGGACGACGTGCTTCTTTGCCGTCACCAGGTTGGCCACGTCCCGGCGCATGCCATGCAGCTGCTCGACCTGCCGCTGATAGCTGTAGTCGAGGATTTCGGCGGGTTCTTCGGCCCGGTCAAGCAGCCTGGAGAACTTCGCTTTGAGGCTGAGTTTCAGTCGCGTGAACATGGATGTGGTCGAGCTACCTCCGCTGGAAAGAGTACGGCGCGGTGATGGCGGGGGCCGGGGCCGGCGGGTAAGGCATCACCGGGGCGAGCTAAGGGGCGAGGGCGGCGAGGTCGCACCTTCTGTCCGATGTGTAGAGCGCCTCTTACGCGCATGCTCCTCGTACGCCGAGTGAAAGGAATGTGTCATGGAAACCGTGCTGAACGCCGTCGTCGCGAGCGAACACGCGAACGAGCTGCGGCATCGCGCCGAGGTACGGCGCGCGAACGCGAGCGGCTCCGCCGAGGCCGACAGATCAACGATGGAGCTGCGGCTCGCGGGGGCGGCTGAGACTCAGGTCGTCCGCCGGCTCTCCGCTCTGGACGATGCGCCCGAGCTCGAGGGCCAGGTCCTGCTCGCCCTCATCGAGGGAGAAGCAGTGGCTGCGCTGTCGCTGCGCGATCAGCGGGTGGTGGCCAATCCGTTCGTCCCGACCCGCGACGTGGTCGCGCTTTTGCGCCTGCGCGCGGAGCATCTGTTGGGTCCACCGCGGATGTCAGGGGTTCGGCGATCGGCTCGGGCGTGGCGCGGGCGATTGCGGCGCACCACGGGTCATGGGATCCCCGGGCCGTCGTAAGTCGGCGGGGTTGCGGTTATCGCTTGCGCCGAGCCGATCTGCGACAACAGTTCGGGCGCAGTCGTGCCGCCCAGCACTTGCAGGCTCGGCAGGCGAAAGCGATCCTGCTGCGGGCTCGCCCAGCCGGAAACGATCGTCGTCGCGCCGACGAATCCGGCCGCGTGGACAGCGGCGATGACCGTCGCGTCGTAATGCCCGGAGGGATAGCTGAACCAGTTCACCGGGACCCCGTAGCGGCTGCTCATCATCTGCCGAGCGGTCGCCACCTCGGCGGGGAGCTGGTTGGGGTCGAGCGTGACCAGATCGGCGCCGCTGACGCCCTGCGTTCCGAGCTCCCAGCCTGCGGCGAGCAGGCCACGGATCTGGGTGTCGGTCAAGCCGCCGTCGGAGGGCGCGAGGCCGTTGACCTGAAGGTTCTCGACCCCGACCCAGCCCAGCCGCTTCAGGACCGGTAGCGCGTTGGTGTACTGCGAGGCGTAGCCATTGTCGAACGTGATCACGATTGGCTTGCCGGGCCCGAGGGACACCCCGCGCGTCCAGTAGGCCTCGAGCTGGTCCAACGTGACCGCATGCCAGCCATCGGCCTTGAGGGCGTCCATCTGACCGGCGAACTCTGCAGCCGGGACGTACATGTCCGGGGCGGCCGAGCTCTGCGGCGGCGGCACGTTGATCACGTGGTAGGTGAGGATCGGCACCGTCGCGGTGCCAGGCGTGTCGGCGTGTCGGGAGACCGACACGGTCCCCGTCGAGCGTGTGGCGGACAGCGTCGGCTTGTGCGAGCCCGATCGAGTTGAGCTCAGCACCAGCGCGACAACGGCCGCCACAACCACGATCAGCGATCCGAGCGCGATGAACCGTGCGCGATTCATCGCGGTTGACGTTCAACGGGATCGGGGTATCGGGCCTGCGCGTCACGCACACTCATGCGGCGACGTTACCCGGTGGTGGTGTCGACCAGCCAGGTGCCGAGCCGAGATCTCGCGCATCAGGGGGGTGAGAATTGCGAGGCATCTCCTCATACAAATAGTTGTGAAACCGCGTCCCGATGTTGCTCAGGTTCCCGGCCAGCGACATGCACAGCACCGTGTCCTTGGCGATCCTCGCGGTCATCGCGAGAGGATTCTCTCAGCGCGGGGATCGGAGCCTCACGGTGGGAAGCCCCGCGCCACCGATTGGAGCGCCGAGTGCCGAGCGTCCAATATTCTGTTGCCTGCAAGGGCAGCGAACCCGACGAGGAGACGTCACCCTCGTGACGATGCGGATCGAAAACCCCGAGCAGTGTGGCCGGCGGGCCAGGTGCCCACTCGAGTGAGTGATGGTTTTCGCCGCGCTCTGCTACCTCGCCGCCGCCGCCCTGCTGGGCGTGAATATCTGGATGCTGGTGTTGGGCGTCCGGGAGTGGCGCCGGAACCGCGGACCGGACGCGCTCGAGGCACAGTTGCAGGAGATCCGCGCACTGCCGGAGTGGGAGCCAGGAGCGCGATAGCAGTGCCGCAAGGGCCGCTCTGCGGCATGAGCCTCGCTCGTTGGCGTGAGTTGGCCCTGAGTTAGCCCTGGGGAGCGCTGGCGCCCGCTCCCACGCCCAGGGTGCGGCGGAGAAAGTCATGTTCGGCGGACAGTGCCGCGTCGGCGACCGTCATCGGCAGCGAGACGAACCCGTGCGGGGCCTCCGGCCAGATCCGCAGCTCGGCCACATTGCCCGCCGCGCGCCAACGAGCCTCCATGAACAGGGTGTCGTCGAGGAGTGGATCCTGCGTCCCGACGGTGAAGATGGCCGGTGGCATCGATGAGAGGTCGGCGAACAGTGGCGAGATGTCGGGGTCACGGCGCTGCTCGCGGTCGTGCGTAGGCAGAAACTGGTCGACGAACCAGCTGATGATCGGCTCTGACAGGACGAGATTGCGCTCTCCCCACCGTCGCTGGCTCGGCGTCATCGATAGGTCGAAGCTGCCGTATTGCAGCACGGCCGCGCCAAACGCACCCACGATCCCGTGGCGATCGCGTAGTCGCAGGAGCGTCACCGCGGCAAGGTGTCCACCTGCCGAATCGCCGCCGATCGCCAGCGCACCCACCGGGCCAGCGGTCACCTTGGCGTCGTCTCCGAGCAGCCACATTGCGGCGGCTTCGCAGTCGTCGACCGGGGCTGGGTAGGGATTCTCCGGAGCGAGGCGATAGCCGACGCTCACGACGGTGAGGCCGGTCTCCCGGGCCAGTCGGTCCAGGCGGAGGTCCTGCATGTCGTGCTCGCCCAAAGTCCATCCGCCGCCGTGAATGTGCAGAAACGTCCCGGCCGGCTCGCCCTCCGGCGCAATGATCCGCAGCGGGAGAGGGCCGCCGGGCCCGGCGATCTCGACCGTGCGGGCCTCGGGCAGGAACACTGGCGCCGGGAAGATGCCACGACCCTCGCGGCGCGCGGCGCGGGTCTCGGCGGGCGGGACGGTATCGACCGAGGGCATCGTGGCCAGCAGACGCTCGAGCTCGGCGTTGAACGCGCGCGTCTCGGCCAGCAGGGTGCCTGCGTCAGACGATCTTTCGCTCACGCGGCGAATCCTACGCGTCGGTGACCCCGCGCCGCGGCGCCGTCGGGAGGTGCATCATCGGGTCGTCGGTCGTGGGATGATCGGCGCTGTATGGTGCTCTGGATGGCGATTCGCTTGGGCGGCGCAGTCGCCGTGACATTGGCCGCGGCAGCCTGCGGAGCGGGGGCTGGCGCGACCTTGGCCCACAGCGCCGCGGCGTCCGCGAGTCGTTCGCAGACCACCGCGACCGCCGCCACGACCGCCACGACCAGGACCACGGCGACCACCCGGACCACGGCGGCCACGACGGCGACGGTAGGGCCTCTGCCTCGGGTGACGGTGCGCCTGAGTGTGCCGGCCGGTAACGGCCGCGGGGTCTTCTCCCGCCCACGGACGCTGACCGTTCCGCGGGGCTGGAAAGCGGAGGTCTGGGCGCGGGTGGAAAACGCTCGCTTCATGGCCTGGACGCCACAGCACACCCTGCTCGTCAGCGCCCCCGGCGACACGGTCGTCGAACTGACGCCGGGCGCAAATCCGGCGTCGCGGCCGCGCCAGCAGGTGCTGCTGAGCGGGCTCACCCAACCGCAGGGCCTCGCCTTCGACACGGTCGGCGGCCAGACCGTGCTCTACGTCGCCGAGTCTGACCAGATCGACCGCTACGTGTGGCTCGGCGCCGCGGGCGTGGGCGCACGTACCGTGATCGTGCACAATCTGCCCGACCTCGATCCTCGCGGTGACGACGTCCACCGCGTGAAGACTCTGGTTGTCGGGAGCGACCATCGGATCTACATCGACATCGGCAGCGCCTTCAACGCCAGCCGGACCGACATCGCGGGGAATCCACCTCGCGGCTCGATCGTCTCCTACGCGCCTGATGGCAGCGACATGCAGGTGATCGCGACCGGGGTGCGTAACGGCGAGGGCCTGTCGTTTGCGCCCAACGGCGTGCTCTGGAGCGCCGTCAACGAACGCGACAGCATCGCTTATCCCTTCCATCGTCGATATGGCGGGGTGGCGAACGCTTACGGCCATGTGATCCAGTCCTACGTCAACAACCATCCTCCCGACGAGCTCGTCGCGGTGACGCCCGGCCGGAACGTCGGCTGGCCCTATTGCAATCCGGACCCCAACCACGGCATGGCCAACATGAGCTTCGACGACGATGCGCAGACCAACCCCGGAGGGAAATGGCTGAACTGCGCCAAGCTCACGCCGATCAACCGCGGCGTGGCGGCGCACAGCGCGCCATTGGGCTTCCACTTCCTGGAGGGATCCTCGCTGCCCGCCCGCTTCACCGGGGGCGCCGTGCTCGCTGTCCACGGATCCTGGGACCGCGAGCCGCCACGCGCACCCGCGGTCCTGTGGGTGCCGTGGTCGAACGCGCACCAGACGCTCGGTGCCCCGGTCACATTGATCTCTGGCTTCCAGCTCCCCAACGGTTCGCGCTGGGGGCGGGCTGCCGACGCGGTGCCAGGGCCCGACGGTTCGCTGTACGTCAGCGACGACACCGCCGGGGCCATCTACCGCATCACTCCCTAGCCGCTCCGGCTCCGGCCCTCCGAGCGTCATCGTTGCCCCCACCGGGCTGGGACACGGCCCAATGGAGCCGCGTGACAGCGCCGCTGGGCGGCCTCGTGCCGTGGGGGGTTGGTGCCGATAGGGGTGGTGGACGGTCGTTGACCGGGCCGACCCGTTGTCATCAGGGAGATGTCGATGAATTTCCGTGCTGGTCGAGTGCTGGTGCTGCTCACGCTGTGCTGTCTGTCCACCGCTTCACACGCGCTGGCGGGACTCCCGGCTGCCCACACGGCACACGTCGCGACGCCCGTCCCAGCCGGAACGTATCGACTGTCGGACGGCCTCGGGCCGACACTGATCGTGTGCCTGTTCAGGTCGCGCGGGGCCTGCCGGCCCAACCGTGTGGTCGGCACGATCGCCGCGTGGAAGGGGCTTGAACAATGCGGCATCCTCAGCGCCCTGAGCGAAGTGCGCACGCAACCTGGACTGTGCGAATTCTTCGGTGATCAGACCGGGACCACACGAGGTAGCGACACGCGCCGGCGCCGTGAGGCGGGCCGGCGCCGTGACGCGGGCCGGCGTGACGCAGAGCGTAGGCTGTGAGGGGTGCCGAGGCCTCGTTTCCTGAAGGGTCGCGTGGCCAGGGAACCGGCCGTGTCAGTCGGCGACCCGCGTCTGGAGGGCTGGGAGACCGTCAGCGTATTCGAGGAGCAGACGACCGCTCTGGCGTGGCGCGATCAACTTCGAGCCATGGGTGTCGACGCGGCTTGCACGGCGGATCACGCTTTGGACCGCTCCGGACGGGGAGACATCTATCTCGTGGTCCCGCCGGAGCAGTGGTCACGGGCCAACGAGATCCTGGACAACCTCGACTGAGTGCCCCGGCACCGGTCCCTCAGCTCAACCTCGACTGAGTCCGCCGGCACCGGTCCCTCAGCTCAGCCTCGACTGGAAGTCCCGCAACGCCGCCGTCCCGGTCGCTCAGGCGTCTTCCGGATCGAGATGCCGACCATTCAACGTGGGCTCACCGGCAGGCTCCCCGGCCGGTCGAGCCGGTGGCCCGGCTTTTTCGGGCTCGGCCGGAAAGCGCTCGGCTGCGTCCTCGGCCAGCGCGAGGAGGGCGGTGGCAATAATGCGAACGTCCTCGATCAGCCGCCCGCGTTCGCGCCAGACCGAATCCGTGTCGCTGTCAAGCTGACGCAGCTGCTGAGTGGCGTCTTCGGTGATCGCCACCGCGTTGGCTGCTGCGGCTGAGAGGACGTGGTCGGCCTGGACCTGCCCCCGGCGCGTGGTCTCTTGGGCCTGCTCGTGGGCGGTGCGGAGGATCGCCGCCGTCTGCTCGCCGATGCGCTCGATTTCCGCGGCTACTGCACTGGCCGACGCGCCCCGGAGCTCGGCGATCTCGCGCTCGAGCTCGGCGACGTGCTCGTCGACAGCGGCGCGGTCATAGCCGTGCCGGGCGGTCGGGAACAGCGGCGCCAGCGGCTGTGACGCCGGTGGCGTCGGCGCTGCCGGTCGCGTCTGCGCGACGAGGGCCGGCTCGGCGCTGGCCGATTCGCCATCCTCTGAGTCGCCGCCCGGCTCCCCGCTGGACACGTCCGCGTCGCCGCGGTCAAGGCTGCCGAACGTTCGCGCCAGGCGTTCGCCGAGCTCGGCAAACCGTGAACTGGCGGACCGTGGCTTCGCGGGCTCGTCGAGCGTTGCGTCAGGTGTATCGAGGTCGCTCATGCGTAACTCCTTCATCCGGCTTGCGATCACAGGCTGTTCGCCGTCTGGCGTGGCATCCCTCCGCCTCGTCGCCGACGGGAGCGATCGTGCAGCGGGAAACACGAGTCTCGAGCTCGGCTCGGTGGTCTGGCGCCCAGCCGCGGGCCATAATCTCCGCACACGATCCTGACCAGCAAGCCGAAGGGGCCCGCCGTGAATCTACCTCCTTTCTCGTTCAGGCGACCGATCCGCGCGGCTGCGATGGCCGGCGGCGCCACGCTTGCCGCTGTTATGGCTCTGGCGGCGGTCGCCGGGCCCCTGGCCGCGCCCGCGGGAGCGGCCGCGGCAGCCACCGCTCCGAAGTGCGCGACGTCGAGTCTCGTCGTGTGGCTGGACACCGACGGGAACGGTTCAGCGGGCAGCGTGTACTACAACCTCGAGTTCACCAATCTGTCCGCGCGCACGTGCACCCTGACCGGCTATCCGGGGGTCTCCGCGGTTGGCCTCGGCGGGGGGCAGCTCGGCAAGGCAGCGTCCCGCGACAACTCACGCAAGCCGCGCACAGTCAGTCTCCAGAGCGGGGCGACGGCGACCGCCGTGCTGCGGCTCGTCGACGCGCTCAACTTCCCCAGCGTGACCTGCCGCGACGTCACCGCTGCCGGCCTGCGCGTCTTCCCGCCTAACCAAGCCGCCTCGAGGATCGTCCCGTTCCCGTTCAGCGCCTGCTCGCGCATCGGACCGGTGTTCCTGACGGTGCGGACGGTGCAAAACGCATAGTAGCCGCCTGTGCGGACGGCCGAGTCGCTGATCGTCGGACTCTCGACCGGCCTACCGCGGCCGCGACTGCTCGATCTCGATCCCCACCAGGCCGGCAGTGGCGAGTTCGGAGTCCTCGAGCATCAGGCGCTCGCGCTCGCGGTCGGACATCGCGGTGGGATCAGATGTTCCTTGGCCGCGGGAGAGGATCCAGGAGGTCAGGGCGGCCAGCGCGCAGAACGCGGCCCCCACCCATAGCGCGGTGACGTAGCCCTGCTCGGCGGCCTGGGTGGAGCCGGGAGCGGTGTGACTGGCGAGGATCGACGCTGCCAGTGCGCTGCCGAGCGAGAAGCCGATGTAGCGGATCACCTGATAGAGCCCCATCGCACTGCCGGTCTCACGGTTTGGCACCGCGCGCGTGATCATGCCCGGGATGGCTGCGAACGTGTAGCCAAAGCCGATCCCGATCACGCCCATGGTCGCGAAGGCCTCCCACAGGGCCCCGTGTCGCAGCGCGAAGAACACGCCCGCGGCCGCGATGATCAGCGATCCGCCGACGAGCACGGCATTGGCCTGGAAGCGTCGCATCATCGGGGCCATGGTGCGACTTGCGACGAGGCTCAGGACCGAGAACGGGACCAGGCAGAGGCCGGCCACCAGCGTCGAGGACCCGAACCCGTAGCCGCCGCTCACCGGCTCCTGGACAAACTCGGTCACCAGCGTGAGGAACATGTACATCGCGATTCCGAGCACGATCGCGGCCAGGTTGGCGGTCAGGACAGCGCGGTGGCGCAGCTGCCGCAGATCGACGAGCGGCGAGTTCTCGGTCAGCTGCAGCCGCACCCACACGGCGAGGAAGACCCCGGCGGCCACAAATAGCCCGATGATTGCCACCGAGTCCCAGCCCCACTCCTGGCCCTGCCCGATCGCCAGCAGCAATGCGATCAGCCCGGCGGCGATGATGAACGCTCCTCGGACGTCGAGTCGGACGTGGCTCGCCGCTCGGGTCGACGGGATCACCGCCAACGCCGCGATCAGCGCGGTCCCGCTGATCACGGCTCCGAACCAGAACGCGGCGTGGATGTTGAGATCACTGGCGATCAGCCCGCTGATCGGATAACCCGCGCCCACCGCTGCCGCGGCGCAGACCGACAGGATCCCGATCACCGCGGGTGACCGTTCAGCCGGGAGGTGGTCACGGGCAGCGGCCATCGTGGTGGGGGCGAGACCAAGGCCGACGCCCTGCATCGTGCGCCCGACGAGCAGCACCGGCAACGACTGCGCGGCGCCCGCGATGATGCTCCCGGCGAACACGATCGCCAGCCCACCGACGATCGTTTCGCGCCGATACGGTCCATCCCCCAGCCGGCCCATGATCGGGGCAGAGACCGCGGCGGCCAGGAGCGCGACGGTCAGCGACCACTGCGCGCTGTCGAGGGAGATGTGGAGGGCCCGGGCGACGTCGGGGATCAGAGGCGCGCCCAGGCTGCTGATGATTCCGGCCACCATCGTCACGCCCACCAGCACCGACACGAGCGGGCCGGTCCGCTCGGATCCGGATCTGATCGAGGCCGACAAACGAGCGGCGGGGGGCTAGCCCCCGTACAGCCTACGTAACATCGCCTGGGTCCTGCGCGCCTGAGTTGGTCAGCCGATCCCGAGCGCCTTGGCCTTGGCGGCGCTGAATTCCTCGTCGGTGAGCACTCCGCTCTCGTGCAGCTTGGCCAGTTGCTCGATCTTCTCCACCGCTGAGTCCTCAGGGGCCGCGGCCGGCGGCGCGGCTGGCGGCGGCGGGGGCGCGTAGGCCTCCGGTGGCGCTTGCTGCTCCTCGGCCTGCTGCTGGCCGGCCATCGCCCCGCGCCTACTGGCCGTGTATGCGACGCCCCCGACGGCGGCGGCCCGCATCAGTGGGCGGCGGCGTCCAAACGGCATGCTTGCTCCTAGTCCTCGTCGTTGATCTCCGCGCAAACCCTACTCCTCCGTGGCCCGGCAGAGCCCGGCGCGATCGGGGTGCGAGCTCCTGGGCTCGTGCCGTGGCGCCGGCGCCGGCGCCGGCCGCGCCGGCTCCCGTTGCGGTGTGCTATCCGGTCTGAGCCACCGGCGATCGGGCTGCGCTGGCGACCACACCGGTGTCGTGCAGCCGTCCGATCTCGGTGGGGCTGAGCCCGAGGACGCCGGCCAGGATGTCTTCGGTGTGCTCGCCGAGGAGCGGGGCGCGGCGAACCGGTAGTCGATCGATGCCCGAGAACTCCAACGGGGAGCCCGGCATCAGGTAGGTGCCGACGCCGGGATGCTCGACCTCGGCGAACATCGGGTTGTCCGTCGAGCAGCGTGGATCCTCGCTCACGAGCTCGCTGAACGTCTGATACGGCCCCCAGGAGACCCCGGTGCCGGCAAACGCCTCGCGGATGCTCGCCAGGTCGCGGGCCGCGAACCACGGCCGCAGCAAGGCCGCGATGAAGTCGCGGCCTTCCCAGCGGCCGGTTTCGGTGTCGAAGTCGTGGCCGGTGGCCTGCTCGATGCCGCGGAACGCCGCGTGCAGGCCGGTCACGTCCTGGAGGGCTTTCCACTGACGGCCGGTGAGCGCCACGACCATCAGCCGACGCTGGTCACTGGTCTCGAAGTCGTTCCCGAACGCGCCGTAGAGGTAGTTGCCGTCCTTGGGCTGGTCGCGACCTCCGAGCTGCGCCTCGGCGATCCGCCCCAGGTTGCCGACCATCGCGAAGGCGACGTCGGAAAGCGACAGGCGCACGAGCTGACCCTCGCCGGTGGCCGACCGGCGGCGGTCGGCGGCCAGCAGGCCGACCGTGGCCAGGGTGCCCATCGCGACGTCCCAGGCCGGCAGCACGCTGTTGAGTGGCACGGCGAGGTTGCGCGGGCCGGTGGCCCAGGGAAACCCCGTCGCGGGGTTGACCGTGTAGTCAACCTCGCTGGTGCCGTCCGGGTTGCCGGTGAGCGCGACCATCACCAGGTCCTCACGGCGGGCGCGCAGCGCCGCGTAATCCAGCCAGCCCCGGGCTGGGAAGTTGGTCAGGAACAGCCCGCTGGCCTCGCCGGGAGCGGTCACCAGCGCGACCGCCAGCTCGCGCCCCTCGGGCGAGCGCAGGTCGAGCCCGATCGAGCGCTTGCCCTTGTTCAGCCCGGCCCAGAACAGGCTCTGTCCGTCGGCGGCCAGCGGCCAGCGCTGATAGTCCAGGCCACCGCCGATCTGGTCAAAGCGGATCACGTCGGCGCCCAGCTGGGCCAGCGTCATGCCGCCCAGCGGTGCCGCCACGAAGGCCGACCCCTCGACCACCCGCAGCCCGTCCAACACCCCGCCGCTCGCGCCATCACCACCGCCGCTCACGCCATCACCCCCACGAAACGCCAGTCCAGCACGTCATCCTGGGCGCCGTCGGCGCGCAGCGCCCGGACCTGGGAGCGCAGGTGCACCAGCCCGCCGCCGTCCTGGAGCGGTTCCCGGCGCTCGAGCTCGAGCTCGCTGTACAGCGTGTCGTCCTCGTACACCGGCGCCAGGTGATCGCAGCCGTGCCAGCCCGCGATCGTGACGAGATTGGGCAGCGCTCGCGTCGCCTGGGCCGCGGCGATCCCGATCGTGTGGCCTCCGTACACCAGCCGGCGACCGGACGACGCCGCGCCCCGGTCGTGGTGGGCCATCGCCACGTTGAGACTCAACCGCGCCAGCTCGGGTGCCGCAGAGACCACATCACCGCCTTCCATCCTCCACATCATGCCGTCTCTCAGGTCGGCGAAGTGCGGCGCCGGGACGGCGTCGCGGTACACGTTCAGGTGCCAGCCGGCCGTGATCGCCCGCAACGCGCCAGCATCGAGCTCGGTCGGAAACGCGTCGAGCTCGTCGGCATGGCCCGTGCGCAGCTCCCCGTCGCGCAACGGCAGCATCGCGCAACGCCAGAAGTCCAGCACTCGCCGGTCCTCCTGATCGGTCGTGCGCACCCTCAGAACGGCGAGGCCAGTCGCCGCCCGCCCCGCCCGCAGGGAGTTCTGTCGCAGCGCGACGACCTCGGTCGTGGTCGACAGGGTGTCGCCGATCATCGGTGAGCGCCGCAGCTGCAGTCCGCGGTAGAACAGGTTCGCGATCACTCGCTGGGTGATCATCGTCGACTGTCCGATCGCCACATCACACACCAGCGCCGGATGAGCCAGCGGCGCCTCGGTCCCGACCACCCGCCGGCACAGCGTCGCATCCAGGGCCAGGCGCAGCCGGTCGCCCACGATCGCCTGATGCAGTGCCGCGTGGCCGTCGGTCAGAGTCAGCGCCGGCGCCACGGCGCTGAGCTCACCCACTCGCAGGTCCTCGAAGAACGGGCCTCCGCTGGACACGTGCTCCAGCGCTGGCGGCGTCACACGCGGTCTCTCGGGTCGATCATCGCGCTGCTCCCGGCCTGGGCGACCGCGCGAGCGTCCGCAGCGCCGATGCCCGGATCGCTTCGTCGAGCATCTGGCCGTCGAGCGTCACCGCGCCCTGGCCGCTGTGGCGTTCAGCCTGCTCGAGCGCCGCCACAATCGCCAGCGCATTGCCGACCTCCTCGGCGGTCGGCGTGAACAGCTCGTTCAGCGCCGGCACCTGTGCGGGATGGATCGCCCATTTGCCATCGAACCCCAGGTCCCGCGCCCGCACTGCCGCCGCGACGAAGCTCGCGTCGGGCTCGACGCCCAGATACGGGCCGTCGATTGCCTGCAGCCCGTGCGCTCGCGCGGCGACCAGAACCGCTTCCTGGGCCGGACGCCACAGCTCCAGATCGCTGCGGGCGCCGGGGGCGCGGCCCAGCGACGCCGCCAGATCCGCGTAGCCCAGGATCAGCGCATCCAGCCGCCGTGACGCCGTAGCGATCTCCGACACGCGCTCCAATCCCGCCGCGGTCTCGATCAGTGCCTGCAGCCGCAGCGGGTGCCGCCGTCCGCTGGCCGCCTCGGCTCCGTCCAACAGCCGGTCGAAGAACTCCAGGTCAGCGACATCCTCCACCTTGGGGACCACGATCGACACCGGCACCGATGTCGACCCCGCCATCCCCGCGAGCGCCATCACGTCGAGATGACACCAAGGCGACCGCGGCGCGTTCACCCGCACGCTCACCGCCCCGCCGGCCCAGGCCGCCAGTGCGGCCACGGTGGCGATGCGGGCGTCGTCCTTGGCCGACGCCGCGACCGCGTCCTCCAGGTCGATCACGATCTCGTCAGCGCCGGTCCCCGCGGCGGCTTTGGCCAGCTTGCGCTCCGATGAGCCGGGCACCGACAGGCACGACCGGCGGGCCGGGGGCTCGACCGGATCAGACGGGGAATCGATCGATTCGGCCACCATCGCCCGATTCTTCCATGGACCGCGTTGTGTGGAGGAATGCCGGCGTTCGGGCTAATCTGGTCGGCCGTGGCGTCGCTCGTCATCGAAGGCAACGAACTCGTGGTCGTGCTCTCGCCGGTCGAGAAGGTCGGGTCGCTGCGAGGGAACGTGCGCGTGCCGCTGAGCGCGGTGGAGTCGGTGGTCGTCGAGCCTGATCCATGGAGTGCGCTGCGCGGGATCCGCGCTCCGGGAACCGGAATGCCCGGCGTGATCGCCTACGGGACCAGGCGCTTGCCCGGTGTGTGCCGCGACTTCGCCGCGCTGACCGGCCGAGGAGCAGCGGTACGGGTTGACCTCAAGCCGGATTCGCCGTTCGGGCGGCTGCTCGTCTCGGTGGCCGATCCGGAGACGACCGTGGCATCCGTGCAGGCGGCCGTCACAGCAGCACGCGCCGTTTGAAGTTCCGCAGGCCGAGGGTCAGGAACAGCGCGCAAAATCCCAGCAGGACGGGATAAATGATGTACAGGTGCATATGGGAGGCGTGGGTGAGTCCTGCGCGCATGCCCTCGGCGACATAGATCAGCGGATTGACGAGGACCAGCGTCTGCAGCCAGTGGAACCCGTCGATCTGGACCGGCGACAGCTTCGTCCATTCGTAGTACGTGCCACCCAGGAACGTCAGCGGCAGCACCACGAAGCCGAACATCAGGCCGATGTTCCGGGGCTCGAACTTGGTCCCCAGCAGCAGTCCGAGCGAGGTCATGGTGACGCAGGCGAGCGGGATCAGGGTCAGGACGACTGCCCAATGGACCGACAGGTGCGCGTGCACGCCGCCGGCGTGAATCACGGCAGCGATCGGGAACACGATCAATGCTGCCAGCACGGCCTGTACCGCGGCCGACAGAACCTTGGCGATCGCGACGAGCCAGATCGGACACGGGGCCAGGACCCTGTCCTCGATCTCCCGCGTATAGCCGAACTCGGTGGACAACGGAAGCGCGACCGCCTGGATGCCCTGGAACATGATCGAGATCGCGATCACCCCGGGTACCAGCACGGTGGCAAAGGCCGACTCGCCCGCCCGGCCGCCGTGCCCACCGCCGATTCCCTGGCCGATCGTGGGGAACACGTAGAGGAACACGAACACGAGCAGGAACGGCTGGATCAGCGTGCGGGCGACGAATTCCCCCAGGTTCTTCCGCAGCACGACCAGGTCGCGCAGGATCAGCGCGCGCAGGGCGGCGCGGCTCGCCGACATCATCGAGCGCGTCGGCTGGGCGACGATCGCGCGGCGCTGCGCGAGCTCGGCGCTGGTGGCGGTCATTCGCGCAACTCCTTCCCGGTGAGGTTGATGAACACCGTCTCCAGCGTCGGCTCCTTGACCGAAAGGTCCACCAGCTCGAAGCCCCCGCTTTCGGCCGCGGCCACGACCCGCGGCACGATGCGCTCGGCGCCCGTGACGTGCAACTCGACGCCTCCGTCGATCACCCGGGTCCGGGTGACCCCGTCGAGCGCCCGCTCAAGGTGGTCGGCCAGCGAGGTGGCGTCGCCCTCCGCCTTGACCGCGACGATCGTGTCGGCATCAACCGCTTGCTTGAGCGCCGCCGGTGTGTCGAGGGCGAGGATCTTGCCGTGGTCCATGATCGCCACCCGGTCGCAGAGCTGATCGGCTTCCTCCATGTAGTGCGTAAGCAGCATGATCGTCTGCCCGTCGGCATTGAGCTGCCCCAGGATCTCCCACAGTGCCAGGCGACTCTGGGGATCGAGACCGGCCGTCGGCTCGTCCAGGAACAGCACCGCCGGACGGTGGAAGATCGCGCGCGCGAGCATCAGCCGCTGCGCCATCCCGCCGGAGAGCGCGAACACAGAGGCCCGCGCCCATTTCGACAGCTGAAACTGCTCGAGCAGCCGGTCGGCGAGTCTGCGCGACTCGGGCGCCGCGATCCCGAATAGCCGCCCATGGAAGTAAAGGTTCTCCCACACTGTCAGCTGTCGGTCGAGCGTGTTCTGTTGGGAGACCACCCCGATCAGCTGCTTGGCCAGCGCCGGCTGAGCGACCACGTCGACGGTGCCGACGGACGCGCTTCCGGAGGTCGGGATGACCCGTGTGGTGAGCATCCCGGCGGTCGTCGTCTTGCCGGCGCCATTCGGGCCCAGCAGTCCAAAGATCTCTCCCGCCTCAATCGTGAGATCGAGTTCGTCGACCGCGGCGAAGTCGGCACCCGCGTAAATCTTGGTCAACCCCTCGGTGGTGATGATGGCCGAGGTCTGCTCGACGCCCGGGACGGCGGTGGTCACCATCGCTCAATGATGGCGGATGGCGACGAGCTCGCGCCTCAGCCGAGCCGACGCACTGCTGAGGTGCCCCAGCCACCAGGCTTCTGCCGCCACACCCACCGGAGGGGTAGCTTTTCCCTTGCACTACGGTTTGTCAGGACGAGGAGAGGCCGGTGCCGAGTTGGCTGTGAAGGAGCGGGATCTCGAGGCGGAGCTGATCAGGACGCTGTGTGCGCACGTCGGCGAGCGGCTTCCCAGCGAGCAGGTCGCTTCGTTCGTGGCCTTTGTCCGCCAGTACTACCACTGGATTCCCGCGGCGGATCTGGCTGACAGCAGCGAGGCGGAGCTGTTCGGGGCGGCCCTCGCCCATTGGAAGCTTGCCCGGTGGCGGCCCGCCGGCACCACCAAGGTGAAGGTCTACAACCCCCACCTCGAGCAGCACGGGTGGCAGTCTCCGCACACTGTGGTCGAGATCGTCAGCGACGACATGCCGTTCATCGTCGACTCGGTGACGATGGAGCTCACCCGCCAAGGGTGCGGCATTGACCTCGTGATCCACCCGGTCATCCGAGTCCGGCGCGACGGGGCGGGCGAGCTCGTCGAGGTGCTCGAGCCTGGCGCGACGTCGCCCGACATGCGGTCAGAATCGGTCATCCACGCTGAGGTGGTGCGTGAGCCCGATCCGCAGCGGCTCTCCGAGCTCCGCTCGGGCATCGAACGCGTCCTGGGCCAGGTGCGAGCCGCGGTCGAAGACTGGCAGGCGATGCGTGGCCAGGCTCTGACGCTCATGGAGGAGATCGAACTGCGGCCGCCCGAGCTCGACCCCGACGAACTGAGCGAGGCCAACAGCTTCCTGCGCTGGCTCGCCGAGGACCACTTCACCTTCCTCGGCTACCGCGAGTATGACCTGGTCGCCGACGAGCACGCCGCCGGACTGCGGGCGATTCCGGATTCCGGGCTGGGCATCCTGCGTGGCACGCCGGTGACGCCCTACACGAAGCTGCATCCGGACGCGCTCGAGCTCGCCCGCGAGCCCCATCTCCTGCTGCTCGCCAAAGCCAACTCGCGCGCCAGCGTGCACCGTCCCGCGTATCTCGATTACATCGGCGTGAAGAAGTTCGGGCCTGATGGCCACGTGATCGGCGAGCGCCGCTTCCTCGGTCTCTACACCACATCCGCCTACCGGACCAGCCCGCGGGAAATCCCATTGCTGCGCGGGAAGGTGCAGAGCGTCCTGGATCGGGCCGGGTTTCCGCCCTCCAGTCACGATGCCAAGGCGCTGCTCGAGATCCTCGAGTCCTATCCCCGCGATGCGCTGTTCCAGATCGACACCAACGACCTGTTCGGCATCGCGATGGGAATTCTCGGGCTCGGCGAGCGCCAGCGGGTGCGCCTGTTCGTCCACCATGACCGGCTCAATCGCTTCGTCTCCTGTCTGGTGTGCATTCCGCGTGATCGGTTCAACACCGAGAACCGTGAGCGGATCGCCCGGATCCTCACCGAGTCGTTCGGGGCTCGGCAGGTCGCCTGGAGCGTTCAGCTGTCTGAATCGGTGGTCGTTCGATTGCACTACACCGTTCA
>Ga0302181_10000225_pt1 | contig 50709 bp, 46 predicted proteins | sample I_Palsa_E3_3_FD_198786 | JGI IMG/M metagenome (GOLD analysis project Ga0302181, IMG submission 198786) | Peat permafrost microbial communities from Stordalen Mire near Abisko, Sweden - I_Palsa_E3_3 | ecosystem: Environmental > Terrestrial > Soil > Palsa > Peat permafrost | place: Sweden...
CTCGGCCTGATCATGGTGATCGGATCGATTTTGCTCTACCACGAGTTCACTCAGAGAGCCCCTCGCGAGCGACGCGCTGCGATGTTGGGATTCGGCCTGATGGCTTTGGCAGGGCTTGGTTCGATCCTCGTCGGATTCTTTCCCGAAAACGAGAATCGAACCATGCACATCATCGGAGCGTTTCTCGCGATTGCCATCGGGAACGTGGCGATCCTCGTGCTTGGAGGCGTACTTACTCTGCCGGAGTCCATGCGGCGCTCCATGCTGATCTTCAGCAGCCTTGCGCTGGCCGCACTGTTGTGTTTCGCTTCGCACAGGTCGTTTGGCATCGGTCGGGGAATGATGGAGAGGATCGCCGCGTACCCGGTGACGATTTGGTTGATCGCCTTTGGTCTGTACATATCGCGATTTCGCCCGAAGCAGTCCAACAGATACACCTAGCAAGGCGCGAAGGCGAACGATGGTTTGACGGGTTCCAGAAGTGGTGCCGATCGTTGCCCGCATCCGACGTACGGGGCACTCGACGTAGGGTGGATAGTGAGCGAATTCGGCCACGTCCAGCGACTAGTGGCCATCCTGAATCTGTACGGGGCATGGATCGTGGCGGCCGCCTTCTCTGTAAGTGGATTGATCCACCTGTTCGATCCCAAAGAATTCACGCCGATTGTGCCGCACTTCCTCCCCTTTTCGACAGGATTGGTATATGCGAGCGGAGTGACTGAACTGATCTGTGCCTACGGTCTGTGGCGTCGCCAACGGTGGGCCGGGTTCGCCGCCACTGCGCTCCTCCTGGCTATTTGGCCCGCGAATTTGCAAGCTGCAGTAACGGCCCAAAACAGTGATGAGTTACGCAACCAGGTGATTTCTTGGATCAGGTTTCCGCTTCAGATCCCATTGATCTGGTTGGCACTGCGATCGGGTCGATTGGCCACGGAAGATCACCACCCAAGACATGCGTCACCACTGCGCCACGAAGGACAGGCATTGACGCCGTCCAGGCGCACTGGGCGACATGTGTTGGGCTAGCCGAGCGAACGGAGTGCGTCGAAGATCCATTTCTTGACGGAAATCGAATCGACGGCGAGCGCCACCCGGACGGAACCGGGCTCGCCATGCGGGCGTCTATCGACGACGGTCATACCGCGAGTCCAACGGCCATCCAATTCGCACCGAACCCAGTGCTCTTCCCACCGGAAAAGCTCGGGCTGCAACTGGGCGGCGACTGCGACGGCATCGTGGGGAATCATCGCATCTCCTTGGTTGTGGAAGTGCGAACAAGCTCGGGCAGCGAGAGCCGCCACTTCACCCAGGTTCGCCATGATGGCCAGGTCGTCCGCGGTCAACTGAACTTGATGGGTCACATCGAGAGGAACCATGGAGAGCCGAGCACCGCTGGACAAGACCACGTCAGCAGCCTCGGGGTCGAGCCAGGCGTTGAATTCCGCGGCTGGTGTCATATTGCCTCCGCAGCCGACTGCGCCCCCCATCCAGACAATCTCGCTGATGGGATTTCCGGCGTTGAGTGCCTCGGCGACGACTGTGAGTGCTCCTGTGGCCAAGATGGTGCCTTCGATCATCGGTATCGGTGCCGGGACGTCCTGCGAGGCGGGAATAGCGGACAGGAGCGATGCCACACCGCCCAGGCCATCGGACCCATGAAAGGGGTCTCCCGTGTCGGGATAGGAAGCAGCAAGGCCGCTATCGACACCCTTCGCCACGGGGCAGTCGAGTCCGAGTAAAGCCATCGTTCCCGCTGCGTTGCGATATGCCACTTCGGACGTCACATTTCCGCCGGTCCCAATGACCGCTCTCGGCGGACTGCCCGCTCCACTCATGACCAAGAGGGCTAGAAAGTCATCGACGCCGGGATCGCACACAACGATCGGCTTTTTGCTCATCACGCCATTCTGGTGCAGTTGGCCTCAACGCTAGGGACTCGGTGCCGGCGAACAGGGACACCTCCTTGAATCGGCGAATCAGCTACTCGAGCACTTCCGAGAGCCAGGGAACTGCGCCTCGGGCGGCCGCTATCGCATCGGCCTCACTCGAATACTCCCTAACCGAGAAGTAGGCGATCGGCGTCCAATGTCCCATGTCCTCCGCGTCACGTCGGAACTCTTCAAATCCAAACGTGCCGTCAGGCCGTCTAAAGATGTCTACGCAACGGTCCACAGCTGGAGTCGAGGGGCTCGCCAAGACGGACCATGATGGATCGAGCCGGGCAGACACATTGAAATGTTAGAGGACCACACCCCGCGACCAATTCGGCAGCGTTAGGCGACATCTGCAGCCAACTGGGCGTAGCCATCACGACCAGTTCGTGACGGAGGTCTGTGCGGCGTACGTCAGACCTTGGCGACGATCTCCTCGGCGAACCAGTGGACCGGGCCGAGGCGGGCGGCCAGCGCCTTGTCGTCAGGGGTCCCGGGGGCGACGTCGACGAACATCCAGGGCGCGCACACGAAGTCGGTGACGCCGGCGTCGGCGAAGCGGCGGTAGAGGTCGACGCTCGGCCGCTCGTTCAGCGACAGGTAGACGGTGAAGTCGTCCTTGTCGCGCCCGGCCTTGTCCAGCGCGTCGTGCAGCTCGGCGAGGTGGATCCAGGCCTCCTCCTCGCTGTAGGCGCCGGCGGCGATCCAGCCGTCGCACAATTCCGCGGTGCGACGCAGCGCGACGGGGGAGTGGCCTCCGCAGATGAACGGCACCGGCTCGGTGGGGGCGGGTTCCATCTGGCATTCCGGGACGTCGTAGAAGTCGCCGTGGAACTCGACCCAGCCGCCGCTCCACAGCGCGCGCAGGGCCACGATCATTTCGTCGAGGCGCTTGCCGCGGCTGGCGAAGTCCTGCCCGGTCAGGTCGAACTCCTCCTTGCTCCAGCCGACGCCGATGCCGAGCCGCAGCCGGTTGTCCGACAGCACGGCGGTCGTCCCCACGCTCTTGGCCACCGTCATGAGGTCGCGCAGCGGTGCGATGTAGATGCCGGTGGTGAAGAGCAGGTTCTCGGTGGCGCCGGCGCAGGCGGCAATCACCGCCATGGGATCCGGCCACGCCGTGTGGTCCTCCCAACCGGGGGCGCCGTCCTCGGCCTTGGAGTAGGTGTAGCGCGAGGTGCGCCGGCGCGGGTTGAAGAGGTGGTCCGAGACGTACATGCCGCCGTATCCCAGGCCGTCGCACTCCTTGGCCATCGGGAGGATCTGGCTGGTCGGGAGGAAGGCGACCGCCTGGTGGAAGCGAACCTCGTGGTCGCGCACGGCGCGGGCCTCAGCGGGCCCGGGCGGGCAGCGGTGTGCCCCCGACGGGAGCCGACGGCGCGAACGCGATCGGGATGTGCTTGGTCCCGTTGATGAAGTTCGACTGCAGGCGTTGCACCTCGCCGTCGAGACGCATGTCGGGGATGCGCTCGAGGAGGCGGTCGAACATCACCATGATCTCCATGCGGGCCAGGTTCGCCCCGAGGCAGAAGTGCGGCCCGCCGCCGCCGAAGGCGATGTGGTTGTTGGGGGAGCGGGTGATGTCGAACGCGTCGGGGCTGTCGAAGGCCGACTCGTCGCGGTTGGCCGAGGTGTGCCAGAACACGACCTTGTCGCCCTCCTCGATCTCCTGCCCGTGCAGCTCCATGTCGGCCGTGGCCGTGCGGCGGAAGTGCATGACCGGGGTGACGTAGCGCAGCATCTCCTCGACGGCGCCGGGCAGCAGCGAACGGTCCTGACGCAGCAGCTCCCACTGGTCGGGGTGGTCGAAGAAGGCGGTCATGGCGCCCGACATGAGGTTCCGGGTCGTCTCGTTGCCGGCCACGATCAGGAGCAGGAAGAAGAGGTCGAGCTCCAGCTCGTTGAGCTTCTCGCCCTCGACCTCGGCGTTGAGCAGCACCGAGACGAGATCCTCCTTGGGCTGGAGCTTGCGGGCCGTCGCCAGCTCCTCGGCGTAGGCGTAGACCTGCATGGCGGACTCGCCGGGGTCGGCGCCGGGGACCTGGTACTCGGGGTCCTCGGCGCCGATCATGCGGTTCGACCAGTCGAAGACCATGCGCCGGTCCTCCTGGGGCACGCCGAGCAGCTCGGCGATGACCAGGAGCGGAAGCTCGGCGGAGATCTCCTCGACGAAGTCGGCCGTGCCGCGCTCACAGACGGCGTCGATGATGCCGTCTGCGTAGCCGACGATCTGCTCCTCCAGGTCCCGCACCATCTTGGGCGTGAAGCCCTTGTTGACCAGGCGCCGGTAGCGCGTGTGCATGGTCGGGTCCATGTTGAGCATCATCAGCTGCTGCTGGGCCAGCTGGTCGTCGTCCATGTCGGGGAAGAGGGAGCCGCCCCGGGCCGAGGAGAAGTGCTCCCAGTCCCGGTTGACCTGCACACAGTCGTCGTACCGGGTGATGGCCCAGAACCCGCCGCGGGGTGCGCTCTCCTGGGGGTGCCAGAAGGCCGGCGCCTCCCGGCGCAGCTCGGCGAACCACTCGTAGGGCACCCCGGCCACGAAGTTGCGCCCGTCGGTGAGGTCGATCTCCTCGAGGCTCAAGGCCCCCCCTTTCCCGCACTTTGGCGACCCGCCCCCGTCGCCTCTGGTGCCTGCCCTTTCGAGGCTATTTCTAGAACGTGTGTCAGTGATCATAGGGGGACCGTGCGGGACCACCAATCCGGAATCCGAGGGGCATGGCAGCGGGTATGTTCGCCGGGCGGCCATCGGAGCTCCCGACGTGGGCCGAGCGAACCGAGGACGGCGTCGTTGACCTATTGCCTGGCCCTGCGGCTCCACGAGGGCATGCTCTTCCTGGCCGACACCCGCACGAATGCGGGCGTCGACAACGTGGGCACCTACCGCAAGATGCACGTGCTCCAACCGGCCGAAGATCGCATCTTCGTGATCGAGTCGGCCGGGAGCCTGGCCACCACGCAGCAGGTCCTCGATCGCATGGCCAAAGACCTGTCGGCGGGCGAGGCCACCGAGAGCCTCGCCACGGTCGGCCACTTGTTCGAGGCGGCGCTGTATCTCGGGCGCGTGAGCCGCGAGGTGGCCAACGAGCACAAGGAGGCGCTGGGCCAGGTGGGGGCCGACGGCACGGCCACGTTCATTCTGGGTGGACACGTCGGCGACGAGGAGCCGGACATCCTCCTCGTCTATCCCGAGGGCAACTACATCCGTGCCTCGGACGAACGGCCCTTCTTGCAGATCGGGGAGAGCAAGTACGGGAAGTTCATGTTGGAGCTCGCCGTCGAGGCACACGTTGACCTCGTCACGGCGGCCAAGATCGCGCTGGGTTCCATGTTGAGCACGGCCGCGGCCAACCTCTCGGTCGGACCGCCCTACGACATCGGCTTCTACTTCAACGACACCCGTACCTTGAGCCAATTCCGCATCGACAACGACTCTCCGTTGCTCGAGAAGTTACAGAAGGTGTGGGAGCGCCACCTCGTCGAGGGCATCGCGAAACTGCCGGCGATCACGCAGGACGACCTGACGGAGATCGACGACCCGATCGATAGTGAGATCGTCGAACCAGCGGAGTAGGCGGGGCGGGCTGGACCGGGACGGGGGAGGAAGAGACCGTGCAGGGGTTGACACCGGACCTCCACAAGTGAATACTTGTACAAGTAATCCATTGTGAATGTCCGGAAAGGATGCCCCATGACCACCGCCACCGATCGCACCGAAGCCAGCGAGGACGAGACCAGCGAGGACTTCGAGAGCACGAAGACGCTCAGTGCCCCGCCCGAGAAGGTGCTCGCCGCGCTGCGCACGCCCGAAGCCATCACCGACTGGTGGGGGCCGACCGAGGGCTCGGCCGCGGTGGGGGGCACCTTCAGGGTGACCTTCGCCAGCCACGGGCAGGTGATCGTGTTGCGGGTGGAGCCGGGAGAGGAGGGCCAGGTCGTTTGGAGCGTCGAGGAGACCCCGCTCACACCCGAGTGGGTCGGGACGACGATCGTCTTCGACGTGGCGGCTTCGGGCACCGGGTCGGTCCTCCACTTCCGCCATCACGGCCTCACCCCGAAGCTCGAGTGCTTCGACATGTGCCACGAAGGTTGGACGCACTACCTGGGCAGCCTGGTCTCGTACGTCGACACCGGCGAGGGACACCCGAGCCGGAACGAGCCGGCGGCCTGAAGGCCGGTTCATCCAGTCAGAATGACGTCCTGATGCCCTCCGACAGCGCGAGCCCCGCAGGAACCGACGTCGTCCTGCGGGCGCTCGCCGATCCGCATCGGCGCGAGATCATCCGGCTCATTCAGGACACCGAGCTGCCGGCCGGACAGATCGCCACGCACTTCGCGCTCACGCAGCAGGCCGTCAGCCAACACCTCACGGTGCTCAAGCGGGCCGGCCTGCTCGAGGAGCGCCGCGACGGCGCCCGCCGGCTCTACCGTTTCCAGCCGTCCTCGCTCGAACCGGTGCGCGCCATGCTCGACGAGTTCTGGCCGGACGCGCTCGAGCGCCTCAAGCGTGCCGTCGAACGCGATCACCCGAAGAGGGGAGCGAAGCGCTCGTGACGGAACCACTCGTGACGGAACCGGTCACGGCGAGCGTGCGCATCGCGGCGTCGCCCGAGGTCGTGTTCCCCTACTTCACCGATCCGGCCTTGGCCACCAGGTGGCTCGCTGACGCGGCGTTGCTCGATGCGCGGCCGGGTGGCACCTTCGCGCTCGACGTGCGCGGCAATCCGGCCCGCGGCCAGTACGTCGAGATCGACCCGCCGCGGCGTGTGGTGTTCACGTGGGGCATTGAGGGCCGACCGGACTTCCCGCCCGGCAGCAGCACGGTCGAGGTCGTCCTGCAGGAGGACGGGGACGAGACGGTCGTCACGCTCACGCACCGGGACCTGCCCACCGAGGACTACCGCCGCTCGCATCAGGGCGGCTGGGGCGAATTCCTCGGGATCCTGGCGGGAGTGGCTGCCTCGCCTTTGTCGTCGTCCTGATCCGGTCCGGCCGCCGCGCCGGCTCGGGGCAGGTCGGGGCGGCGGCCCACCCGGCGCGCCGGTGCCCGCCAGGGCCCGGGCTGCCCAAACGAGAACGTGTTACAGTTTTGCGCAGCGCGGCCTTGACCTGGCAGGGACCGCAGAATGCACGCGAGGCTGCCCCACGATGTTCCTCGAAGAGAGCCCCGAACAGCAGCAGCTGCGCGCCGAGCTGCGTCGGTACTACGCCGAGCTCCTCACCGACGAGGTGCGCGCCGGCCTGGCCGAGGGCGGCGAAGGGGGAGAGGCCTGGACGCGGGTGGTGTGCCAGATCGGCAAGGACGGCTGGCTCGGCATCGGGTGGCCCAAGGAGTTCGGCGGGCAGGGACGGCCGGCCACGGACCAGTTCATCTTCTTCGACGAGACGCGGCGCGCCGGCGCGCCGTTCCCCTTCGTCACCATCAACACCGTCGGGCCGACCATCATGCGCTTCGGCACGGAGGACCAGAAGTCGTTCTTCCTCCCGCAGATCCTCGCCGGCGAGCTGAACTTCGCCATCGGCTACACCGAGCCCGAGGCCGGCACCGACCTGGCGTCGTTGCGCACGCGCGCCGTGCGCGACGGCGAGGAGTACGTCATCAACGGAGCCAAGATCTTCACCAGCGGCGCCGACCAGGCCGACTACATCTGGCTCGCCTGCCGGACCGATCCCGACGTCCCCAAGCACAAGGGCATCTCGATTCTGTGCGTGCCCACGACGTCGCCGGGCTTCGCGTGGTCGATCATCAACACCGTCGGCGGACTCACCACGTCGCAGACGTTCTACGACAACGTGCACGTGCCCGTCGCCAACCGCGTGGGCGACGAGAACGAGGGCTGGCGCATGATCACCACCCAGCTCAACCACGAGCGCGTCGGCCTGGCCGCGTGGAGCGGTCTGGCCATTTCGCTGTACGAGGACATCGTGGACTGGGCGGCCGCGCAGGCAACCGATGGCGTCGGTGGCGGCGGCGGGACGCTGATCGACCAGCCCTGGGTACAGATGGATCTGGCCAAGTGCCACGCCGAGCTCCAGGCCATGTGGTTGCTGAACTGGCGCATGGCGGTGCACGTGGCGGACGGCGAGCTGACCGGCGCCGAGTCTTCGTCGATCAAGGTCTTCGGGACCGAGCGGATCGTGGAGGTGACCCGCCTGCTGCTGGGCGTGGTGGGGGCGGCCGGGTATCTCGTCCCGGGCTCGCCCGGCGCGGTGCTGCGCGGCCGGCTCGAGGCCACGGGCCGCCAGGCGCAGATCAACACGTTCGGGGGCGGGGTGAACGAGGTGCAGCGCGAGATCGTCGCCACGGCCGGGCTGGGGATGACCCGGGGGGCGCGGTGACGGGGGCTCGGCTCGAAGAGCTGGCGGCCTTCCCGGACCACAGTGTCAAGCTTGCCGCGCTCGTCGGGCTGGCGTCGGGCGCGCCGAACCTCGCGCCCGACGCGGTCAACGTCCCGATGATCCGGCACTGGGTCGAGGCGATGGGCGATCACAACCCGGTGTACGTGTCCGACTCCGCGGCGCGCGCCGCGGGATACGACGAGCTCATCGCCCCGCCCACCATGCTGCAGGCCTGGATCATGCGCGGCCTGCGGGCGTCGCTGCTCACCGAGGAGTCCCGTGCGAAAGGGGAGGCCGAGGGGAGCGGGCCCAACGAGACGATGATGGGCCTGCTCGACGACGAGGGCCTGACCTCGGTGGTCGCCACCAATTGCGAGCAGCACTACGACCGTCCCCTGGTGGTCGGCGACCGGTTGCTGGTGCGCTCGTTCATTGAGGCCATCTCGGATCCCAAGCGGACCGGACTGGGCACCGGGCGCTTCATCACCACCCGCCTCGACTACGTCGCCGTCCCTGACGTCGACGTGCCCGTGTGGCCCGCCTCGGAGGACGAGGTCCAGAAGCTCTACGACGCCGGCGAGCCGGTGGCGACCATGCGCTTCCGCATCCTCAAGTACCTGCCGCCGGCGCGCTCCGCTGCTCGGCCGCCGCGCCCGCGGCCCGCCATCACCCAGGACAACGCGTTCTGGTTCGAGGGCGCCCGCGCCCACCGGTTGCTGATTCAGCACTGCACGTCGTGCGGCACCCTGCGCCACCCGCCCCTGCCGGCCTGCGCGGTGTGCGGTTCGCTCGAATGGGACACGGTGGAGTCGAGCGGCCGCGGCACCATCTACTCCTACGTCGTCGTGCACTACCCGCAGGTGGCCGCGTTCGAGTATCCCCTGCCGATCGGCCTCATTGAGCTCGAGGAAGGGACGCGCGTGGTGGCCAATCTCGGCGGCGTGGAGCTGGACGCCATTCAGATCGGCCTGCCGGTACGAGCCGAGTTCGTCGACTACGACGAGGAGCTGTCCTTGCCCGTGTTCGTGCCGGCGGGGTCGTCGGAGCCGGCGGAGCCGGCGGGGAAGGGATCCTGATGGACTTCAAACTGAGCGACGAGCAGCTGGCGGTGTCCGAGGCGGCCGGCGGACTCTTCTCGGGTCTGGTCGACGCGGAGCGCATCGCCGCCGTGGAGGCCGGCACCGAGCGCATCGACCGCGACCTGTGGAAGGCGCTGGCCGACGCCGACCTACTCGGGCTGGCCATTCCCGAGGCGGACGCCGGCGCCGGATACGGCCTTACCGAGCTCTGCCTCCTGCTCGAGGCGCAGGGGAACGTAGTGGCCCCGGTCCCGCTGTGGGCCACCCTGGTGCTCGGCGCGCTCCCGCTGACCCGCTTCGGCTCGGAGGCCCAGCGCGGCCGCTGGCTGCCCGGCGTCGTCGCCGGCGACGTGATCCTCACCGCAGCCCTGACCGGCAGCGCCAACAGCCCGACGTCCATGCCTTCCGTGCGTGCCACCCCTTCTGATGACAGTGCGGCGGACGACGGTTGGATCCTGGATGGCACCGAGCTGGCCGTGCCCCACGCGCACCTGGCGGCGCGCATCGTGCTGCCGGCCCGCACCGAGGAGGGGGGAGTGGTGCTCGTTCTCATCGACCCGACCGCGCCGGGCGTCACCCTCGAGCGCGCCGCGACCACCAACCGCGAGATCCACCCGCATCTCCACCTGCAGGGGGTCACGGTGGGAACGGACGACGTCCTCATCGGCCCGGAGTTGGGGCGCTCCGCGCTCGACTACGTCCTGGTGGCGGCCACCATCGCCCTGTGCGCGCTGCAGGTCGGCGTGTGCGAGGCGGCGCTGACCACGACGGCGGCGTACCTGAACACCCGCCAGCAGTTCGGCCGGCCTTTGAGCACGTTCCAGGGCACCATGCTGCGGGCGGCTGATGCCGCCATCGACATCGAGGCCATGCGCGTCACGTGGTTGAACGCGGCCTGGCGCTTCGACTCCGGTCGCGACGCCGCTGACGCCGCCCGGGTGGCCAAGTGGCAGGCCTCCGAACGCGGGCAGCGCGCCGTCCACGCCACCCAGCACCTGCACGGCGGCATGGGAGCGGACATCTCGTACCCGATCCACCGCTACTTCCTCTGGGGCAAGCAGATCGAGCTGCTCCTCGGAGGCCCGAGCGCGCAGCTGGCCAAGCTGGGAGCCGACATCGCAGAGCAGGCGCTGGCCCGGGCGGAGACGAAGTCGTGAGCGCGGCCGCGTCCACCCCGAACCTCGACCTCTCCGGGCCGCTCTTCTCCACGGTCGCCGTGGGCGACGAGCTCCCTGCGTTGGATCTGCCGATCACCCGCACGCTGATCGTCTCGGGTGCCATCGCGAGCCGGGACTACCAGGACGTGCACCACGATTCGGTGCTGGCCGCCGACCGCGGCTCGAAGGACATCTTCATGAACATCCTCACCACGAACGGTCTGGTGGGGCGCTATGTCACCGACTGGTCGGGACCGCGCAGCCGCCTCTCGGATGTCTCCATCCGTCTGGGCGCGCCGAACTACCCGGACTGCATCATGACGCTGACCGGATCGGTGACGGAGAAGGGCGCCCTGAGCGACGACGGTCAGTACGGTGCCGTGACCGTCTCGTTGCGGGGGTCCAACAAGCTGGGTGACCACGTGACCGGCACGGTCACCGTGCTGCTGCCGGTGGAAGAGCGGACCGGCGCCTAATGGTGGCGTCCCACTCGTTCTCGGGCGCGACCGCCATCGCCGGCATCGGCGCCACCGAGTTCTCCAAGGACTCGGGCCGGTCGGAGCTCCGGCTGGCCGTGGAGGCGGTCGCCGCCGCACTGGCGGACGCCGGCATCGCGCCGTCGGAGGTGCAGGGGATGGTGACGTTCAGCTCCGACACCAACCCCGACATCGACATCTCGCGCAGCCTCGGGATCGGCGACCTGACATTCTTCAGCCGTATCCACTACGGCGGCGGCGCGGCGTGCGCCACCATTCAGCAGGCCGCACTGGCGGTCTCCTCGGGTGTGGCCGACGTCGTCGTGTGTTATCGCGCCTTCAACGAGCGATCGGGCAGCCGTTTCGGCGCCGGCGTGCAGGGCCGGCCGCCCATGCCCACGGCGGAGAACGCGCACATGGCGTCGTACCTGCCGGTTGGTCTGCTCACTCCCGCCTCGTGGGTGGCCATGGCGGCGCAGCGCTACTTGCATGAGACGGGCGCCACGAGCGAGGACCTGGGGCGGGTGGCGGTGGCCGACCGCAAGCACGCGGCGACCAACCCCAAGGCCTGGTTCTACGAGCAGCCCATCACGCTCGAGGACCATCAGAACAGCCGCTTCATCGTGGAGCCGCTGCACCTGCTCGATTGCTGCCAGGAGACCGACGGAGGACAGGCCCTGGTGGTGACCTCCCTCGAGCGCGCCCGCGACCTGCAGAACTCGCCGGTCGTCATCCGCGGCGCTGCGCAGGGCTCAGGGGCCGGCCAGGACATGATGACCAGCTACTACCGCGACGACCTGCTCGGGCTGCCCGAGATGGCGGTCGTGGCGCGTCAGCTGTGGGAGACCTCGGGGCTCGGCCCCGACGACATGCAGGCGGCCATCCTCTACGACCACTTCACCCCCTACGTGCTCTACCAGCTGGAAGAGCTCGGCTTCTGTGCCAAGGGCGAGGCCAAGGACTTCGTCAAGGACGGGCGCCTGGAGTTGGGAGGGGCGCTGCCCATCAACACCCACGGCGGCCAGCTCGGGGAGGCCTACCTGCACGGCATGAACGGGATCGCCGAGGGGGCCCGGTTGGTGCGGGGCACCTCGGTCAACCAGGTGCCCGGGCTCGAGCACGTGGTGGTCACGGCGGGCACGGGCGTCCCGACGAGCGGCCTGGTCCTGGGCGTCGATCGCTGAACGCGGGCCACCCGGCAAGGGCAACGTGGCCACGACTCTGAGCTCCGAGCCCGGCGCCTGCGGCGTCGGAGGAAGTTCCCGTGCAATCCGACGGCACCGGTGATACAACCTTGTCATCGCGAGCACAGGGGGTCCCCCGATGGCACTCAGCACGTTCTCAGACTTGATCGTCGCGAAGTCTGATCGGATCCGCGGAAGAGCAGCGACTCGCCTCCGACGAAGGGGGATTGCAGAACTCCGTGGCCTCGGTGCGGCCGGCTTGCTGCTGGCCGTCGTCGGGAGCGTGGCGCTCGTCGCCCCGCAGGCCGCATCGGCGGACACGCCCCGAGCGGTGCCAGCACCACAGGGTGTGAGTTCCGCCCAAAGCCACGATGTGGCGGGGTTTCCCGGAACCAACGTGACGGCGCCCTTCAACGAGTGTCCCCAGATCGGCTACGACGCCAGTTGCGGCATCGTCATCGTCATCAGCAACAATGGCGAGCAGGTCCTTCAGGACCCGAACAACTCAGTCTCCGGATTCGCATCCACGAACCCGAACCCCGGCTCCCAGAATCCGTACGACACGGGCGACGACACGCTGGTTGGCATCGTCAACGAGTCGACCAAGCCGGTCTATGGCCTCCAGTTGTCCGGCGAGTCGTCCGGGACCGACCTCTTTGGATTCGATGGCGACGGCATCTGCACGTACGCCATAGGAGGATCCAACACGGCAGCGGGCGGTGACGACGGAAGCGGCGCCGCCGGCGTCGGGGGAGCGGGCGAACCGCCGGCGGGCTACACCGGTGACAGCTACTGCACGACCTCACAGCTGGAGGGAAGTGCCGGACCGAACGGCGCCGACCCCAACGGCAGCGACTACCAGGGACCCGACAACACGTTCTCGAACATCAGCGCCGACCAGACCTCGGGGACCGTCAACTTCACCAATGGGGTGAACCCCGGCCAGTCCACGTACTTCTCCCTGGAGGAATCCTTGGACCCCAACCAGGTCAGCGTTGAGTTCGGCTATTGGATGGCGGCCTCCGACGGCGGCATCTTCGCCTACGACGCCCCCTTCTTCGGCTCCATGGGTGGCAAACCCTTGAATGCGCCGATTGTCGGGATCACCGCAGACCCGAAGACGGGCGGCTATTGGGAGGTGGCGTCCGACGGCGGGCTCTTCGCGTTCAATGCTCCCTTTTTCGGGTCGATGGGAGGCAAGCCGTTGAACAAGCCGATCGTCGGGATGGTGGCGACGCCGGATGGCGGCGGATACTGGGAGGTGGCGTCCGACGGCGGCATCTTCAGCTTCGGAGACGCTGCGTTCCACGGCTCCATGGGCGGCAAACACCTGAACGCACCAGTGGTGGGCATCGCGTCGTCGCAAGATGGTCTCGGGTACATCGAAGTGGCCTCCGACGGAGGCATCTTCAACTTTGGCGATGCCCACTTCTACGGATCGATGGGTGGCAAGCCCCTCAACAAGCCGGTCGTGGGCATCACGGGTGACCAGGCGACGGGCGGATATTGGGAGGTTGCCTCGGACGGCGGCCTGTTCAGCTTCAATGCGCCGTTCTTCGGGTCGCCGGCGGCCACCCCTCTGAACAAGCCCGTGGTCGGAATGGCGTCGACGCCGGATGGGCAGGGCTACTGGGAGGCGGCGACCGACGGCGGGATCTTCAACTACGGCGACGCCTTCTTCTGGGGTTCCCTCGGGTCGAAGGTGCTCAACGCTCCCGTCGTCGGGATTGCCGGCAGCAGCACATAAGGGCCCGGCACATGGAGGGCATCGGGGTGAGCGACCGAGCCAATTCGACCAGGGCGCCTGGCGCGTTCCGGTCAGATTGGCCGGTCGCCCACCGCCTCCTCGAGTTCGGCTGTGTCGCGGCTGTCGAGTAGGCGGTACGCCCCACCCTTGTCGGACTGCCACAGCACCGGCTCGGCACAGTTCCAGCGCTCGGCTCGCAGTGATCGTTTGAGGACCTTGTTGGTGGCGGTAGCCGGGAGCTCGGCGCTCATGCGGACGAAGCGCGGCGTCCACTTGGTGCCGAGGTCGCCCTGGGCGGCCAGGAATCCCAGCAGCTCCTCGCCGTCGAGCGCGTCGACACCGGGCCGCAGCTGGACCGCGGCCATGACCTGGTCGCCCACCACCGGGTCGGGCACGGCGTAGACCGAGGCCAGCACGATGTCGGGGTGGCGTTGCAAAATGCGCTCGATCGGGGCCGAGGCGAAGTTCTCGCCGTCGACGCGGAGCCAGTCGTGATCGCGGCCGGCGAAATAGAAGAAACCGGCGTCGTCGCGGTAGGCCAGGTCGCCCGTCCAGTACCAGCCTTCCCGGAGCCGGGCCGTCTCCGCTTCGCCGTTGCGCCAATACCCCTCGAAGCCGGCGCCGCCGCCCTTCGAGACCAGCTCGCCGATGGCCTCTTCCGCGTTGAGCAAGCGGCCGCGGTCGTCGAAACGGGCGGGGGGGCACTCGGCCCCGCTGGCCGGGTCGAGCACGACAGTGCCCTCGGGCGCCCGTCCCAGCGCGCCCGGCGGCGTGTCGGGCGTCCGCTGCACCGTGGCGCCGCCTTCGGTCGAGCCGTAGGCGTCCGTCACGGCGACACCGAAGCGTTCGGCGAAGCGGGCGACGTCGTCGGTCGTGCCCTCGTTGCCGAAGGCGCGCACCAGGGGATTGTCGGCGTCGTCGGGCTGCTCGGGGGTGGCGAGAATGAAGGACAGCGGTTTCCCGACATAGTTGAAGTAGGTGGCACCGGCCGCCCGCACGTCCGGGAGGAAGCCCGAGGCGGAGAATCGCCCCGACGACGGCAGTGCGAACGCCGAGCCCGCCATCAGTGCGGGGCCCCAGCCCGCCATCAGCGCGTTCGAGTGGAACAGCGGCATGGACAGGTAGCAGACGTCGGCCGGTTCGAGGGCGTACATCTGCGCCACGATGGCGCCGATGCGGGCCAGCCGGCCCTGGCTGCACAGGCAGGCCTTCGGCGCTCCGGAGGTGCCCGAGGTGAAGAGGAGATAGCCGAGCGTCTCGGGGGTCACCGAACGGGCGGCTACCTCCGCCGGGTCCGCCGTCGCGTAGGGATCGAGGGTCGTGCGCCCGGCCGCGGTGTCGAGCACCAGCACGCGCTCGTTGGCGCGTCCGACCTCCCCGAGCGCGTCGCCGATGCGGGCCCCTTCCACCAGGGGCACGTAGGTCGAGTCAGTGACCAGGAACTGGCATTCGGTATGCGCCAGGTCCCGCACCAACTCGTCGCCCCGGTGCGTCGGATTGGCCCCGACCACCACGGCCCCGGCCAGGGCGGCCGCCTCGAGCCAGAAGACGAATTCGGGCACGTTGTCGAGCATGAGGGCGACGTGGAAGGGGCCGTCCTGGCGCGTGGCCTGCAACCAGGCCGCCCGCGCCGCCGCCCGGGCGACGACCTCGGCGTGGGTCAGGCGGAGGTCGTTCGCCACGAGTCCGAGCCGGTCGACGTCGGCCAGGCCGAGGACGGCGCCCGTGATGGTTTCCGTGAGCGGCGCCGGGATGGCGACGGGTTCGGACGGTTGCGCCTCAGCTGGGGTCACCGCATCTCCAAACTTCTCTGACCAGGGATGGAAGTCCCATTACTGGAACACGTTGCATTTTAATCAGACCCGTGTTACCGTCGCTGAAGCGCCGGCGGAACGGACCGCGGCACCGTAGACGAGGACGTGCAACCCCATGGAATTCGGCATCTTCAACGCCGCGTGCCTGCTGCCCCGGTACGTCGAGCAGCACGGAGCATCGGCCGAGCACGACCGCATCATGGACGAGGTCGCCTTTATCGTCGCGGCCGACAAGGCGGGCTTCAAGTACACCTGGGCCTCCGAGCACCACTTCCTCACCGAGTACTCCCACCTGTCGGCCTCGGAGTCGTTCCTGGCCTTCTGCGCCGCCAAGACGAGCAACATCCACATCGGCTCGGGCATCTTCAACATCACGCCGCCGGTGAACCACCCGGCCCGCATCGCCGAGCGGGTGGCCATGCTCGATCACCTCTCCGAAGGCCGCTTCGAGTTCGGCACCGGCCGCGGCTCGTCCACCACCGAGCAGAAGGGCTTCGGGATCCAGGACTCCGAGCTGACCCGCGAGATGGTGGCCGAGACCCTCCCGCAGATCGTGCGCATGTGGAAGGACGAGGACTTCAGCTACGACGGCAAGTTCTTCTCCATGCCGTCGCGCAACGTGCTGCCCAAGCCCTACTCCAAGCCCCACCCCGCCATCTGGATGGCGGCCGGGAGCCCGTCGACGTTCGACCTGGCCGCCGAGCTCGGCGTGGGCGTCCTCTGCTTCGGCTTCTCGACGCCCGACCAGCTGACGCCACTGGTCGCCCGCTACAAGGAGAAGATCGGGGATTGCACGAACCCGGTCGGCGGCTTCGTGAACGACAACGTGATGATCACCACGACGATGATCTGCATGGAGGACGGCGCCAAGGCGCGCAAGACCTTCCTCGAGGCGGACTCGAACTACCACCTGAGCCTCGTCTTCCGCTACCTCGACACGTTCCCGAAGCCACCCGGCGTTCCCGAATGGCCTGCGATCGTGCCCGCCATGGACGCCGCCTCGCTCGACTCGGTCATCGCCTCGGGCGACGTCGCCGTGGGAACGCCCGACGAGGTCAACAAGGCGATCGAGCGCTACGTCGCCACTGGTGCCGACCAGCTGTCCTTCGGCATGCTGTCGAGCTCCATGTCGATCGAGTCGTGTGAGGAGGCGGTGGAGACCTTCGGCAAGCACCTGCTGCCGGCCTTCGACAAGGACCCAGAGCATCGCACCACCAGGCAGCGCCTCGCCGCCGGCGGTTCCTAACCCTTCGGCTTTTCCCCCGGTCCCGGCTGGTCCAAGTCCAGCCGGAGGTCGCCCGACTCCATCCGGCGGTCGATGTCCTCGGCCACCTCGGCCGGCGAACGGGCCCCGACCTCGATCCGGTGCCGTTCGGCAACGCCGTGTCTCTCGAATTGGGTCCAGAGGTCCTCGACCACGTCGGCGTCGGCCAGTGCGCCTGCGTGCTGGGGCTCCGTCGTGCGGTCTCGCACCCGCTGCTGCACGAGGTCGATCGGCGCCCGCAGCACGGCGTAGCTCATCGCGATCTGGCGCGGTTCGCAGGCAGCTGCGAAGAGGTCGAGCATGAACGGGTAGAGGATGCTCTCGCCGACGGTGAAGTAGCCCTGAGCAGCGAAGGTGGCCACAGCCTCGGCCGCGGCACCGAGCACGACCCGGTTCTGGGTGTGCGCCTCCTCGCGCCACGGCTCGATCGCCCCGCGTCGCAGCTTGGCGAAGAACCAGTCGAGGTCGAGACAGACCGAGAGGTCGTGGCGATCCGCCACAAGGGGCGCCACGGTGGTCTTGCCGGACCCGGGGGAGCCGGTCAGGAGCAACAAGGGGGCCGGGTCCGGAGCTGGTGACATGGCTCGCATCCTCGCGTAGGTGTCCGGCCGGTGTCGGGGTGGCTTGCCCGGCATCCGCGTGCGAGTTGGCCGACGCGTTCACGGTGTGCGACGAGTACCACTGCGCCATGCTCGGCCCGACCTGGCCCGACCTGGCCCAACCGGTTGTACCTCATGACGGGCACGGTGGATCCCCTGGGTCAGAACGGGGGCCGGTCTCTTCGAACTACGTCCCCACGGTCACATCGAGAAAACGTACACCGTGGCGGGCGACCCGGAAACGCTCGGCCTGACGCCGGACGGCTCGCAACTGTGGGTAGCCGGCGACGACAGCGGCGTCATGACGATCGTCGACACGGCCACAGGTCAGGCGGTCGGTTCGACGAACTTGGGCAGTGACGGAGCCAACTCGGGCGACGGCCTTTGTCCCACCGGTGTCGTGCTCACCGCCACGCCGACGCCGACCGGCTGAGGAAGCGGCGGGCTCAGCACGGCTCGACGCCGGGCTCTCAGCCGAAATCGGCCTTGAAGGCCGCCAGGCTATTGGGGAACAACCCGTCAGTGATGACAGTGTTCATCCCGCCGCCGTCTGCGCTGAAGTAGGTCTCGTACGTCACGTCGTTGGAGGGGTCCTTCATCCACGAAGCCATATCGTTGATGAAATTGGGGTCGTCTCCGAGCCCGTAACCGTCGGTCCGGATGACCACGCCCCATTCGCTCAAGGCCAGCGGCTTGCCCTTGGACGAGGCGAACTCTTGTGCTGCCGTCAGGGCGGGCAGATGGGTCGAAAAGGAGTCAGAGGGTGACGTCGTGGACCAGGACTGGTCGTAGACCTCGAGCCCGATCACGTCCACGTAGGCGTTGCCGGGGTAGGCCAGGGCGACCGAGTACCCGGACTGCGTGAAGGCCGACGCATCGGGGTTCCACACGAAGCAGAAGTTCTCGCCCGGCACGGACCGCATGGCCGTGACGATCTGCTGGAAGTAGGCGGCGAAGCTGGCCTCGCCGCTGGGCGTGGTGGCCCTCCACAGCTCCCATGACCCGTCGAACTCCCAGCCGAGGCGCAGGTAGGCGTTGGACTCGCCGGCGTTGATGAGCGTCTGGGCCAGCGTGACGTAGTAGGAGTTGAAGGCTCCCGTCGCCCCCTGGGCCAGGGTGCCGACGGGCAAGCCGCTCGAGGTCGTGGGAATGATTGGTACGCCCAACGAGAGCGTGTAGCCGCTCCCGTGCCAGGCATCGAGCAACGAACCCAGGCTTCCGTCCGAGCCGTCCATGCCTGCCCACCCGGTGCCTCCGTTCAGGTAGTCGGTGGCGATGGTCGGCGACGTCCCTGTCTCCGCGCCGAAGGCGGCAATCCCCGCCGGGTTACCCGATCCGGCATAGGCACCCTGCTGGAGCCCGGCCGGCGCCGAACAAGCTGAGGTCGTCGCGGTCGTCGAGGTCTGCGGATGGGCGAGGGTGGTCGATGACTGCGGCTGGGTGGAAACAGCCGACGATGCCGAGCCGAAGGAGGAAGCCGAGCCGCTGGTCGTCACGATGGAGTAGCCCGAGATGGCCGGGTTGATGACCAGGCCCAGGACGCTGACACCAGTGCCCGCCGTCGACCCGTGGAACACGGCGTCGCCGTAGCTGAAGATGCCGCCGTCGGCGGCGACCAACCAGTAGCCGGCGCCGTCGGGCGTGGGTGCCATGCCGACGATGGGTTGGTTGAGCCGGATCGAACCCGTCGAACCGTGGAACACGGCGTCGCCGTAGCTGAAGATGCCGCCGTCCGACGCCACCAGCCAATAACCGTTGCCGTCGTTGGTGACCCCCATGCCGACGACAGGCTTGTTCAGGACGATCGAGCCCGTGGACCCGTGGAACACGGCGTCGCCGTAGCTGAAGATGCCGCCGTCGGACGCCACCAGCCAGTAGCCCTTGCCGTCGTTGGTCGCCGCCATGCCGACGATGGGCTTGTTCAGGTGCATGCCGCCGGTCGAGCCGTAGAACGTGGCGTCGCCGTAGCTGAAGATGCCGCCGTCGGACGCCACCAGCCAATAGCCGTTTCCGTCAGTCGTGGCCGTCATGCCGACGATCGGCTGGGCGAGCCGCAGATTCGACAGTGCGGGCGACCCCAGGGCCGGAGCGGCGCCGTGTGGCGTCACCGCACCGGTCGCGGTCACGGTCCAATAGCCACCGGTCGGATCGGCGGCCATCATGACGCCGCCGCTGTAGGCGTTCGAGGGGTGCGCGCTGGACGCGCCGGCAGAGCCCGTACCAGACGAGAACGCCGTGCTCAGCCCAAGACCAATGATGGGAACCAAGAGCAACGACACCAGTACCCGTGCCCACACGAGCGGTACCTTCCGAATCCGCAGGACCCTGTGCATCGTCTTACCCCTTTTCGACCCGACGCTCATTTACCGATTCGGTGGCCCCGCGAACTCGAGCGAGTCCCTGAGCGTGGCGTTCCTCTCCGACGGGAGGTTGGCCCTTTCGTTCGAACGATCAACGATCGAACAATCGAACAATCGAACAAATGATGATCAATAGATCGACGTTCCCCCACGGAACTTAAGCGATAATTTGTGGCGGGGTTGTGAATTCGAAGCAGTACGCGCAACCGCTGGTCGGGGCCCCGCGAACCTCAACGTGTCCTTTAGCTTTAGGCCCGCGCCCCTTCCAGGACGTTTGCCTTTTTCGTTCCCATGTTCGTTGGCCGGTGCCACGGCCCCCGGGAAAAGCGGCGTCCGGCGAGGTCGGCCCTCAGGCCTTGTTGCCTGACCCGGCTTCCGCCTTGGAACCAGCCTCCGCCCCAGAGCCCGATTGCACGATGGCAGCCGCCCACGTGTAGTCGGGCTTGCCTGAAGGCGACCGCTCCACCGCATCGACGACGTAGAGGCGACGGGGGAGCTTGTAGCCGGCGATCGACTCCCGGCAATGCGCTTGCAGGGACTCCAGTGACGGCGCCTCGTGTCCCACTCGCGGCTGGATAATGGCCGCCACCGTCTGCCCCCAGCGCTCGTCCGGCGCGCCGCACACGATGGCGTCCATGACGTCGGGATGCGAGCGCACGGCGGACTCGACCTCTTCGGGGAAGATCTTCTCGCCGCCGGAGTTGATGACGATCGAGCCGCGGCCGAGCAGCGTGATCGATCCGTCGGTTTCGACCGTGGCGTAATCGCCCGGCATGACGAAGCGGGTGCCGCGCACCTGCACGAACACTTCGGCCGTCTTCTTCGGGTCGTTGTAGTACCCGAGTGGGATGTCGCCCGAGCGACCGATTTTGCCGATGACGCCCGAGCCCGGCTCCACCGGGTCGAGGTTCTCGTCGAACACGACGGTCGCGCCGAGGAGGTGCACGGTCGGCCCGCTCTTCATGGCGGTGTTGCCGGCGGTCACCACCGTCATGCCGTTGTTCCCGCCCTCTGACGAACCGATGGCGTCGGTGATCACCAAGTTGGGCAGGCGCTCGAAGAATTGGTCCTTGACCGGTGCGGAGAAGAGCGCTGCCGACGACACCACGGCGAGCAGTGTGGACAGATCATGGTCCGTTCCCTCGTCGCCGAGCGACTCGATCAGCGGCTTCCCCATGGCGTCGCCGGTGATCATGACCGAGTTGACCTTCTCGTCACCGACCAGACGCCACACCTCGTGCGGGTCGAACTTGGCCATCAGGACGATCTTGGCGCCGACGAAACTCTGCCCCATGACGCACCACTGGGTGGCGCCGTGCATGAGCGGTGCGACGGGCAGATGGACCAGCCCACCGTTGGCGCCCTTGACCACCATGGCGGCCGGGTCGGTGATGCGCTCGTTCGTGACGGGGTCGGTCCCGCCGCCCAGCGCGTAGAAGACGTCTTCGTGCCGCCACACCACGCCCTTGGGCATGCCGGTCGTGCCGCCCGTGTAGAGGATGTAGAGGTCGTCGCCCGAGCGTGGGCCGAAGTCCCGCACCTCCGACTCCCCGGCCAGTGCGTCCTCGTACGCCACCGCGCCCGGCGCCGGCTCCACGTCGCTGCCGTCCTCGATCACGATCACGTGCCGCAGCTGTGGCAGTTCGGGGAGCAGCGCGGCCACCAGCGGCGAGAACTCGCGTTGGTAGACGAGCGCCTTCAGGTCGGCGTTGGTCAGCAGGTACCGCAGCTCGTCCTTGACGTAGCGGTAGTTGATGTTGATCCAGATGGCGCGCAGCTTGAAGACGGCCCAGGCGGTCTCGACCCACTCGACCGAGTTGTAGGCGTAAATCCCGACGTGGTCCCCCGGGCTGATCCCCTGCGCGGCGAGGTGATGCGCCAGCTGGTTGGCCCGGGCCTCCATCTCGGCGTAGGTCCGCCGCTTGCCGTCGGCGACCAGGTACTCCCGCTCGGGATAGGCATCGACGGCCGCCTCGAACAGGTCGGCGAGGTTGAACTCCATCGGCCCGAGATTAGAACACGTTCTCGTTCCACGGGCAATCGACTCTTGCGCCCGCTTTGGGCAGGCCCGGCGGCCCCGCCACAAAATGCCTCTCGAAAAATCCCTACTCGAAGAGATCGGGCTCGCTGCGCGAGATTTCGTCCCAGAGCGGCTGGAACGAGAACCAGCCGGCGGCGTGCCCGGCCGAGTTGTCGCGCGTGTAGCGCGCGCCTTCGTCGTCAATGAGCACCGGCGTGCCGGCCGCCTCGGCGAGGAGCTGGGCCTGGCAGGAACGCTCCATGGTGATGAACCACCAGGCGGCCTCGTCGACCGAGTGCCCGACGGTGAAGAGTCCGTGGTTGCGGTGGATCGTGGCCTTGTGCGGTCCGAGCGCCGCCGCCAGCGCCTTGGCCGCGGCTTCTTCCAGCACGATGGCGCCACCGCCTTCGGTGCACACGGTGTGGTCCTCGTAGAAGACGCACGCGTCTTGCGTGATCGGATCGAGCAGGCGCCCGAGGGAGGACCACGCCTTGCCGTAGATGGAGTGGGCGTGGGCGGCGGCGATCACGTCGGGACGCGCCGCGTGCACGGCCGAGTGGATGGCGAAGGCGGCCGGGTTGACCGGACGGCTTCCCTCGACCACCTCTCCTGTGTGGCTCACGAGGATCAGGTCCGAGACGCGGACGTGCCGGAAGCTCATGCCGAAGGGGTTCACCCAGAAGTGGTCGGTCAGCTCCGGGTCGCGTGCGGTGATGTGGCCGGCGACGCCTTCGGAGAAACCGAAGCGGCCGAACAGCCGCAGCGCACCGGCGAGCTTCTGTTTGCGCTGCAAGCGCTCGTCCTCCACGTTGGTGAACTTGGGTCGGGCCAGTGCCTTGAGTGCGGACGAGGCGGTGGGGTTGGTGGCGTCACCCGCTGCCGTGGCTGCCTGGGCTGGGTCCGAAACGGCTGATTCCATCACTCCAAACTATCGTCTGGCTATGACCTATCCCACCGCCGTCACGAGGGACATCGCCGCGCCGAGCGAGAAAGTATGGGCGTTGGTGACCGATCTGCCCAGGATGGGGGAGTGGTCACCCGAGAACGCCGGTGGCAAGTGGGTGAAGGGCGCCACCGGGCCGGCGCTCGGATCGGTCTTCCAGGGCAGCAACAAGAACGGGATACGACGCTGGAGCACGGACGTCACGGTCGTCGCCTACGAACCCAACAAGGTGTTCGAGTTCGCGGTGACGACGGGTCCACTCGCTGTGGCGTGTTGGCGCTACGAGTTCGAGGAGACCGATGCCGGCTGTCGTGTCACGGAGTCCTGGGTGGATCAGCGCAAACGGTGGTTCGCCATCCTCGCCCGGGTGGCCGGTGACCACAGCGCGGCGCACGCCGAGAAGGAGATGAGGGCGACGCTGGCCAACGTGGCGGCGGCAGTCGAGTAGCTGCGGCAGTCGAGTAGCGGGCACGCTGCGCGCTTCCTCCGCGCCGCTCAGCTCCGCAGCCGCCGCAGGAGGTGTTCTGCCGCGGCATCGTCACCGGGTCCACCCCGCGCCTCCAAACGTCCCGCCACGGCTCGGCGATGCGGCTCGTCGACATTCCCTCCATACTTGAACTTGGCCGACACCTGCTCCACGTCGATGGAGATGCCGAGTATCCCGAGCAGTTTCGCGGCGTGCGACGCTTCCGGGTCGGCGACCTCGACGTCAGCCTGGAACGTCGCCAGCTGGCGGCGCAGGATGGCCGCGACGGTGCCCGGCGCGGTCCGCTCGTCGTGCACCGCGGCCCTGCCGGCCAGCTGCACCGCGCCGTAGTAAGTCGTCGGGATCCCGAGCGCGGGGTCCTCGTCGCCGATCGCCTTCCACGACGACGGAATGAAAGCCCAGTCGTCAGCCACGCTCAGCAGGACCCGTTGATTCTCTGCCAGGGCGGCGAAAATTGGATTGGCGCGCACCAAATGCAGCCAGACCGTTCTGTCCTCGAAGACGAACTGGGTCGGCACGACGACGGGTAGGTCGCGCTCGGGACCTCCCGGCGCGACCAGGTGGCCGAACGGATGGGCGATGAGGAAGGAGCGCCACTCGTCCTCGCCGCAGGTGGCGTCGGCGGGGGCGATGAACATGGGTCCCAGTCTGGCTCAGGCCGATGCCGGCGCAGGCCGGGATGCCGAGGGCCCGGGATGCCGCGGGCCCGGGATGGCGCAGGCCCGGGATTCAGCCGGCGGCGACCCCGAGCTCCTCGATCGACTCGGCCCGGTGGCGCTTGTAATCGACCTTGCCATTGGGCGCCCGCCCAATGGTGGCGACGGTGCGGACGCGCCGGGGCGCCTTGTACGAGGCGAGCTGGTCCTTCACGAGCGCGATGAGCTCGGCCTCCCCGGGGGCATCATCGGCGGAAGGATCGAGCTCGACGACCGCCACCACCTGCTCGCCGTACGTCGGATGGGGAATCCCGACCACGACCGCGTCGCGGACCGCGGTGTGGGTTTTCATCGCCTCTTCGACCTCCTCGGGGAAGATCTTCTCGCCGCCCGAGTTGATGACGACCGAGCCGCGGCCCAGCAGGTGGATGGTCCCGTCGGCGCCGACCTGGGCGAAGTCGCCCGGGATGGAGTAGCGCACCCCGTCGATCTCGCGGAAGGTGGTGGCGGACTTGTCCTCGTCCTTGTAATAGCCGAGCGGGTTGCGCCCGCCCAGCGCCAGCACGCCCACCTCGTCGGACCCGGGCGTCACCGCCCGGCCGTCGTCGGCCAGCACCCGGACGTCGGGCCCGAGCGTGAACGATGCCGTCTTGGCCGCGGCGCCGCTGGACGAGACCGACACGCCCATGCCGAGCGCCTCCGACGAGCTGAACGCGTCGACGAGGAGCATGCCCGGATGGTGAGCCAGCAAGCCTTCCTTGACCGGCTCGCTCCACATGGCCCCCGACGAGATGATCATGAGGAGCGAGCTCAGATCCCACTTCCCGGGATGCTCGTCGAGGGCGGCCAGCAGCGGACGGGCGAAGGGGTCGCCCACGAAGACGAGTGCGTTGACCTGCTCCCGCTCAATGGTGCCGAGCAGCTCCGACGGGTCGTAGCGACGCGACTCGAGCAGGCAGACCCGCCCGCCCTCGGCCAACACGGTGTTGGAGGGGAAGTTGCCGGTTCCGTGCATGAGCGGGCAGGCCGGCAGGATGGTGACGCCGCCCGGGCTCGCCTCGAGCGAAGTGCGCACGGCCTCAATGCCGCCCTCGACCGGGTAGTGGCGCACGGCACTGTCGATCAGGCGGGCGAAGAGATCGTCCTGCCGCCACATCACACCCTTGGGCATGCCGGTGGTGCCGCCCGTGTAGAGCATGTAGAGATCGTCACCGCTGCGACCCCAAGGCGCCGACACGCGCTCAACGGCGGACTTGGCCGCGTCCTCGTACGGCGTCGCCCAATCGGGGCACGGCCCGGAGCCATCGTCGACCCAGAGCCAGCCGCGCACACCCGGCACCCGATCGAGGATCCCCTCGATGCGTTCGGTGAACGCGCCGTGGAAGACCACGGCGATGGCGTCGGCGTTCGCCCACAAGTAGCTCAGCTCGTCGTCGCCGTAGCGGTAGTTGGTGTTGACCGGGACCAGCCCGACCTTCACCGCGGCGAAGGTGGCCTGCAGATACTCGGGCGAGTTGTAGAGGTAGAGGGCCACCTTGTCCTGCTGCACGGCGCCCAGGTCGAGCAGGAACTGGGCGATCCCGTCGGCCCCCCGGTCGAACTCACGCCAGGTGACGTTGCGGTCGCCCTGCGTCACGGCGATCGACTCGGGCTGCACGTCGGCCACCGTCTCCCAGACGTCTGCGTAATTCCAGTTACTCAATCCGACCACTCCCCATAGCGAGCCGACCCCCGCCCCCACCGAGATGCGTGAAGCGAGGCGATGAGCCTACGCTCCGCGCGTGGACCTCGGCCTCCCGGGCGATGACGACCCCCGCCGCCGCGCCGTCCGGGACTGGCTCGACGAGCACCCGCAGCCCACCGGTCGCCAACTGGCCGAAGCCGGCTATGTGGCGCCGCACTGGGCCGAGCCGTACGGGCTGGACGCCGATCCGCTGACCCAACTCATGATCGACGAGGAGCTCCGGAGGAAAGGCGTCAGGCGCCCGGTCAACCCCATTGGCATCGGATGGGCGGGGCCGACCCTCATGTACGCCGGCTCCGATGAGCAGAAGGACCGCTGGCTCTGGCCTCTGCTCAGCGGGGAGGACTTCTGGTGCCAGCTGTTCTCCGAGCCCGGTGCCGGCTCCGACCTGGCGGCGCTCACGACCCGGGCCGAGCGTGACGGCGACCACTGGGTCGTCAGCGGGCAGAAGGTGTGGACGAGCTATGCGCACATCGCCAAGTGGGGGATTCTGCTGGCGCGCACGGACCCGACGGCCGGCAAGCACAGGGGGATCAGCTATTTCGTCTGCCCCATGAATGCGCCGGGGATCGACATCCGCCCGCTGATCGACATGACGGGCGAGCACGCCTTCAACGAGGTCTTCCTGACGGATGTGCGCATCCCGGCGGACCACCTGATCGGGCCCGAGCACGGGGGATGGGAGCTGGCCAAGGTCACCCTCGGCAACGAGCGTGTGTCGCTGTCGGGCGAGGGCGCGCTGTGGGGGATGGGCCCGACGGCCGAGGACCTGGTGGATCTGATCCGGGGTGCCGGCGGGGCGCCCTCCCCATCCCTGCGGGCGCGCCTGGTCGACGTGTGGATCGAGGCCCAGATTTTGCGGGTGCTGCGCCTGCGCATGGTGTCGGCCGTGCTGGCGGGACGGGCTCCCGGCGCCGAGGCCTCGGTGCGCAAGGCCATCGCCGACGCCCACGGGCAGCACATCATGGATCTCGCCCGGGATGTGGCGGGGCCGTATGGAACGTTGAGCGGGACCGGCCCGGTAGGCGGGTGGGGCGGATCCGGGCCCGGCTCGGGGGTCGGCTCGGGGGTCGGCTCGGCGGACCCCACCTGGTCCCGCGGCTTCCTGTTCTCGCCGGCGCTGACCGTCGGGGGCGGCACGGCCGAGGTCCAGCGCAACATCGTGGCCGAAAAGGTTCTCGGTCTGCCGCGAGATACCTGACCCTCGACCGTTACCCACACGGTACGGGGGTGCGTCGACAGGCGCCTGAGCGACGTGATTGTGATTGTGTGTGTGCGCCGCCCGGTTGCGACGGCCGCCGTGCCTCCCGTTCCAGTCAGTTCAGACATGTCTGTTCGGGTGGAAACGAGCGGGAGGTTGCAATGCGGAAGGTTCTTTTGTCCGGTGCGCTGGCGTTGATCGGCCTGGCGGCCGCGGCCGCTTCGGTCCTGGCTCCCGCCGCCGCCTCATCCGCGGCGGCGGCTCCAACGCATGCGGCGGCCTCCGCTCCTCCTGCGGTAGCGGTAGCGGTAGCGGGGACCCGGGACGTCGGGCCGGGGCGGCACTCTTGTCGCCTCGGCCCGTGTCCTCTACCGATCTGAGTCCCGACGGCTGCTATAGCTCGAGGGGCCCGGCGTGGGCGAAGCCCTGGCGGATGCCCTGGCCGGCCCGGGCCGTCAGCTGCTCAGGTTCGTAGAGCATCAGATAGGCGTTGCGGGCGTGATCGCGTGAGCGGTTCTTGAATACCATGGCCAGCTCGGCCGGGTCGTCGGACTCGTCCTCGTGGACGAAGACCTCCAGGATCGGCGTGTTCGTCATGAGCTGAGCCGTCATGATGCCGGTCGAAGCCTCGTGGGCACAGACCTTGTCCACCTGCTCCCGACCCGGCATGCCGAGTGCGACCACAATGCGGCACCCGTCCTCCTCGATCATCTTCTTGGCCGCCACGGCCAGGTCCTTGAAGCCCGGGACGGTGCGGCGCAGGGTCGTGAATTGGGTGCCGTATCCAGGGCATTCGGAGAGCTCGTCGAGCGCCTCGGCGCCCATGTCGTAGCGGGCGAACATGGTGTCAACCACGCCGATCAGGTCCATGACCCATTCTCGCGCAGAGAGTCGCCTGGTCAGGCCGGCGGCGCCTGGTCCACAATTGCCCGGTGAGCGCCCCCGATCGTCCCGATCCAGAGAATCCAGCAGCTGCACCAGCACCCCAGGCTCCACCCTCCCCGGCGAGCTGGGTCGATCGTGATGCCGCCGTGGTCTGGCACGGGTTCACCCAGATGGCCGCCTACGCCGGCAATGCGCCGCTCGTCATCGACCGGGCGGAGGGGCGGGACCTGATCGACGCCGACGGCCGCCGCTATCTCGACGCCATCTCGTCACTGTGGGTCAACACCCTCGGCCACCGCGTCCCCGAGCTCGACGTCGCCCTCGCCGCCCAGGCCGGCAAGATCGCCCACTCGACCATGTTGGGCAACGGCAACACGGTCGTCGTCGAGCTGGCCGAAGCGCTCGCCCCCGTCGTCCCGGTCGACGATCCCCATTTTCTCTTCGCCGCGGATGGGGCGGTGGCCGTCGAGCAGGCGCTCAAGATCGCCTTCCAGTACTGGGTCAACCGCGGCGTCGACGGCCGTACCCGCTTCCTCGCGCTCGGCGATGCGTACCACGGTGACACGCTCGGCTCGCTCTCCGTCGGTGACGGCGGCGTCTTCAGCGCCGTGTTCGAGCCGCTGTGTTTCCCCGTCGTGCGGACGCCGGGCTACGCCGACCCGGGTTGGGCCGACAAGGCGTGCGCGACCATCGAGGCCCATGCCGAGGAGCTGGCGGCCGTCGTCATCGAGCCGCTGGTCCAGGGTGCGTCCGGCATGTTGTGCGCCTCCGCGTCCGATGTGCGGCGGCTCGGCGAGGCCTGCCGCCAGGCGGGCACCCTCCTCATCTGCGACGAGGTGGCGACCGGATTCGGGCGGACCGGGACGTTGTTCGCCTCCGAGCAGTGCGGCGTGCGGCCCGACCTCATGTGCGTCGGGAAGGGGATCACCGGCGGGTACCTCGCCATGTCGGCCACGGTGGCGTCGGGCGAGGTGTTCGGGGCCTTCCTGGGCGCCGATCTCGGGCCGGAGACCTTCTATCACGGGCATTCCTACGGGGGGAATGCGTTGGCGGCGGCGGTGGCGCTCGAACACCTGCGGCTGTTCGAGGCGTGGGATGTGTTGGGGAACGTGCGGGCGCGCGCCGAGCAGCTGTCGTCACTGCTGGGAGAAAGGGTCGGCGCTCGTGGTGATGTGCGCGAGGTTCGCCAGCGCGGATTGATGGTCGGTGTGGAGCTGGCGCCACCGTCGCCGGGGCTGCGCTGGGGTCGTCGGGTGTGCGCGGGAGCGGTCTCCCGGGGCGTCCTGCTGCGCCCGTTGGGCGACGTCGTGGTGGTCATGCCGCCGTTGACGATCACGGCGGACGAGATCGTGCGGATCGTGAACGCCCTGAGTGGGGGATTGGACGACCTGTCCGGCGTGTCCGGCGTGTCCGGCGTGTCCGGCGTGTCCGGCGTGTCCGGCGTGTCCGGAGATTCCAGCGCCACATGACCGACGCTCCGTCGCCGTGGGATGCGCGCATCCGAGCCGCCCTGGATCAAGTCGTCGACGAGGGACGCTGGCGTGCCCCCCGGGAGTTCGACGCCCTCGGGCCGGGGGGCCTGCTCGAGGGCGGTCGGGCGCAGGTCGTGTCGTTCGCGTCCAACGACTATCTCGGATTGAGCTCCCATCCGGCCGTGGTGGCGGCCGCGCAGAGTGCGCTCGCCCGCTGGGGCGCCGGCTCAGGCGCCTCGCGCCTGGTCACCGGGAGCCGCCCCATCCACAGCGCGCTCGAGAAGGAGCTCGCCGATTGGAAGCGGACCGAGGCCGCCGTCTGCTTCCCGACAGGCTTCGCCGCCAACCTGGGTGTGCTGTGCACGCTCGGCGGCCCAGGCGTTCGCATCCTCTCCGACGAGTTGAACCACGCCAGCATCATCGACGGGTGCCGACTCTCCCGCTCAGCCGTCGCGATCTACCGCCACCACGACATGGACCACTTGGCGGAGCTCCTGGCCGACCCCGCCGACCCCGCCGACCCCGCCGACCCCATCCCGACCATCGTGGTCACCGACTCCGTGTTTTCCATGGATGGGGACGTCGCCCCCCTCGACGACCTCGTCACCCTCTGCCAGCGCCACGACGCCCTCCTCATCCTCGATGAGGCACACGCCGTCCTCGGCCCCAACCTCCCGACGGCCACCGGGCGGGACGGGCGCGGTGACGGAGGGATGGGAGGCGGGGGCCGGAACGGCATGCACGGGGGAACGGTCGTGCGGGTCGGCACGCTGTCAAAGACATTGGGTTCGCTGGGCGGTTTCGTGGCGGCATCCGGCGACATCGTCGACCTCATCGTCAACCGAGCCCGCTCGTACATCTTCTCGACGGCTGCGACGCCGGCGGACGCGGCGGCTGCGCTCGCTGCGCTCCGCATCGTGCGGTCCGCCGAAGGCGCTGCTCTGGCGGGCCGCCTCGCCGCGCTGATCGACCGGGTGGCGGAGGCGGGATTCGCACCGCCGGGACATCCGAGCCCGATCATCCCGGTGGTCCTCGGCAGCGAGCAGGCGGCGCTGAACGCGTCGGCGGCGCTGCTCGAAGAAGGGCTCTGGGTCCCGGCGATCCGCCCGCCCACGGTGCCGGTCGGAACCAGTCGGCTGCGCGTCACACTGTCGGCGGCACACAGCGACGACGATGTCACTCGGTTGTTACAAGCGCTGACGCGTCTGCCGATGCCGCCGACGCCGGCACCAACGCCCGCACCCACGCCCTCAGCCCACTGACCGACGTGCGCCCCCGCCGCGTGGTTTCCGTCGTCGGCACGGGGACCGACATCGGCAAGACATGGGTGGCCGCCCGACTCCTGACCGAGCTCCGCACTTCGGGCTTGCGGGTTGCCGCCCGCAAGCCGGCGCAGTCCTTCGACCCAGATGACGACCCCGCCGGCCTCGATGCGGCCGTGCTCGGCGCCGCCACCGACGAGCTCCCCGAACAGGTGTGCCCTCCGCACCGCTGGTACGCGGTCCCGATGGCGCCCCCCATGGCAGCGGAGGCGCTGGGCCGTCCGCCCTTCACCATCCAGGATCTGGTGTCCGAACTGCGTTGGCCGCGGGATGCGGGTACGGATGCAGATCCGGTCGACGTGGGACTGGTCGAGACGGCGGGTGGCATGCGTTCACCGCTGGCCACCGACGGCGATTGTCTTGCCTTCTGCGAAGCCCTCGTCCCCGATGTCATCATCCTGGTGGCCGACGCGGGACTCGGGACGATCAACGCGGTGCGCCTCACCCTCGATGCTCTCCGCCGCCCATCAGCACCCACGATCGTCGTCCTGAACCGCTACGACGCCGCGGTGGATCTCCACGTGCGCAATCGCGAATGGCTACGCGCCCGCGACGGCCTCACCGTGGTGGCGACGCCCGGCGGGGAGTCCGAGCTCGCCTCCCTCGTTTCCGGCTGATCCCCATCCGGCCGATCCCCATCCGGCCGATCCCCATCCGGCCGGAAGAGAACCCGTCGCGCCCAGCGTGGGCGAGAGCGACCGTTCATACCGATGAGAGAACAGCGTCCGCCCATCGGCGATCGTCCGTTCCGGCGACGGCCGCCGTGTCGGAATTTCGGCGGCGACGCCCGCTCGCAGGAGTTGGCCGCGCAGATCGTGGAGCGGTCCAGCCGGATCTCTGCGCTGCTCCGGGAACAATTGGCCGACATCGCCGAGTTCGACGAGGCAGAGAGTTGGCGCGGCGACGGCGCCGTTTCGATGATCGCCTGGGTCATCGGCCAGTGTGGCGTCGGCACATCGACCGCCCGCCAATGGGTGCGTTCAGCCGTGAACCTCAAGTCGTTGCCGTGCTTGGCCGAGGGGTTGGCGTCGGGAGCCCTCTCGTTGGACTTGGTGGAGCCTTTGGCTGAGGTCGCCTCGCCTTCCAGCGATGCCGCGCTACGGGAGGCGTCCGCCCATTGGAGCGTGCGGCAGGCGCGTGAGCTAGCGGCGTGGCACCGAGCACGAGAGGAGGCCGAGGCTGAAGCTAAGGCCGCGAGGGTTGCCGCCGCGGCCGAGATACGGGGCGATGAGACCCAGCTGGCCGAGAACGTGGCGGCCCGAGAATTCGAGCGGAGGACGCTGCGGTTCAATGATTCGCGCCAGTCGGTGTGGTTCTCCTGCACCAAGGACGATTACGCCTTGGTGAAGGCGCGCTTGGTCGGACGCGTCACAGCCGAGAAGGGACAGCCGGCGTCAGATCCGGTGGGGTATGTGCCCTACGACAAGCGGCTCTACGACGAGCTGATGCGTCTGTTCCAAGCGGTGGGCGGATCGGCGCCGGGGGAGAAGGGTGGTTGGGCCTCGAGTACGTCGGTGCGACCACGAGTCGTAGTGCATGCGCCGCTCGAGTTGTTGGCCGGGTGTTCCGATGATGCCGTGGCCGAGATCGCCGGCGTGGGCCCCGTTTCGGCCGAAGTGGTGCGGCGTCTGTCCTGCGACGCCCACGTGGACCTGGCGGTAGAGGATCCGGAAGGTTCGATCCTGAGCCAGGGACGTGCCCGGCGGGACCCGACTCCGGTGCAGCGGGTGGAGATCGACAGGCGGGACAAAGGTTGCCGCTTCTCGGGCTGCAACTACACGGAGTTCACGCACGTCCATCACATCCAGCACTGGGCCGATGGGGGCCTGACGAACCTGGACAACCTGGTCACGCTGTGCGACCGCCACCATCGCGCCGTGCACGAGTTGGGCTGGAAGGTGAAGGGTGACGCCAACGGCGTGCTGACCTTCATCGGCCCGCACAAGCGGTCGAGCACTTCTGCGCCGTCGCCCACCTGGCGGCCGTCGTCGGTGGTTCGATCAGCGGAATCGGCGTGGAACTCGGCGTGGAACTCGGCTCGGGATGCAGATCCGGAACCCGATCCGAAGCCGGAGCCGGATCCGAAACCGGATCGGAACGGGCCGCTGCGTCGCTGAGGGGGCGGGCGGGTGCGCCGTCGGCGAAGCGATCAGGTGGAGTGGAGCTCCGGGTGGCCGGAGTCGCGGCAGCGCGCCCTCCAGCCGGTGGGAATCACGCTGACGGTCATGCGGCGCCCGCATTCGGGGCAGAAGCGCGGGGGATCGAGCGCCCGCCCGCAGCCGGGGCAGTCGGCGGACGGCTTGCCGCAGCCGGTGCAATGAGCCGTCACGGAGAGGGGCACCGAATGGCGGCAGTCAGATGGCGGCGGTGAGGGCGCCGATGGGCATGCGCAGGTCTTCGAGCATCTGGAGATCCTCGTCGGCGGAGCGGCCGAGGGTGGTGAGGTAGTTGCCGACGATGAGCGCGTTGATGCCTGCTGTCATGCCGATGGCCTGGAGGTCCCGCAGGGTGACCTCGCGGCCGCCGGCGTAGCGGAGGATCACCGACGGCAAAGCCAGGCGGAAGAGCGCGATCCAGCGGACGGCCTCCCAGGCGCCGAGGATCGGCTGGTCGCCGAGGGGCGTGCCGGGGCGGGGGTTGAGGAAGTTGAGCGGCACCTCGGTGGGATCGAGATCCTGCAACTGGGTCAGCAATTCCACGCGCTGGGCCACGGTCTCGCCCACGTTGATCAGCGCCCCGCAGCACAGTTCCATCCCGTGCGCTTTGACCAGCCGGCACGTGTCGGCTCGCTCGTCCCAGTCGTGTGTCGTGACGATGTTCGGGAAGTACGAGCGCGCCGTCTCGACGTTGTGGTTGTAACGGTGCACCCCGCCCCCGGCCAGGCGGCGGGCCTGGTCCTCGGTCAGGATGCCGGCACTGACCGCGACGTTGAGGCCGGTCTCGTCCTGAATGACAGGAACGAGGTCGAGGATGCGCCGCATGGTGCGCTCGTCGGGCCCGCGCACCGCGAGCACGATGCAGAACTCGGAAGCGCCGAGAGCGGCGGTCTCGCGGGCGGCGGCGAGGACTTCGTCGGTATCGAGGAAGGGGGTGGCCTTGACGGGCGTGTCGAAGCGCGAGGACTGCGAGCAGAAGTGGCAGTCCTCGGGGCAGCCGCCGGTCTTGGCCGAAAGGATCCCCTCGATCTCGACTTCGGGCCCGCACCAGGCCAAGCGCACCTGGTGCGCCAGGGAGGCCAGTGCCATTACGGCGCCGTCGGGGAGCGCGGCCAGGGCGGCGAGCTCCTCGCCGGAGAGCAGGCGGCGCTCGTCGAGGAGGGCGGTCTCGGCTCTGGCGATCACAGCCCTGTCCGCCGCACTCAGGGCGACTTGGGGAGGAGGCGGTGGCGCCGGAGCGGCGGCGGATGTCGTGGTGGCAGAGCGGAAAGCGACGGGGCTCGTGGTGGTCACGGCGCCCACGGTAGTGGCAGGGTGTGGGCCGCCGGAAGTTGGCGGCGCACGTGGAGGTGGCCATGTCCTGGGATTTCTCGACCGAACCGGAGTTCGAGGAGAAGCTGGAGTGGATGCGCGGCTTCGTGCGGGAGGAGGTGTTCCCGCTCGAGACGCTGGATCTGACCTACGACCAGGTGCGGGTGCTGATCCGGCCCCTGCAGGAGCGGGTCAAGGCGGAGGGGTTATGGGCGGCGCACCTGCCATCGGCGCTGGGCGGGATGGGGTTCGGGCAGGTGCGGCTGGGGCTCATGCACGAGATTCTGGGGCAGTCGCCGTATGCGCCGGTGGTGTTCGGCAACAACGCTCCCGATTCGGGGAACGCGGAGTTGCTGGCGGTGGGGATTGAGGCGAGCGGGAATACGGCGCAGCGTGAGCAGTGGTTGCAGCCCTTGTTGGATGGTGACTTGCGGTCGGCGTTCTCCATGACCGAGCCCGATACGGCTGGATCTGATCCCACGCTGTTGAAGACCTCCGCTGTGCGTGACGGCGAGGAGTTGGTGATCAATGGGCACAAGTGGTTCACATCCAACGGGTCGGTGGCTGATTTCTTGATCGTGATGGCGGTGACCAATCCCGACGTGCATCCGTATCAGGGCTCGTCGATGATCATCGTGCCGGTTGGAACGCCGGGGGTCGACATTTTGCGGGACGTGTCGACCATGGAGGACCCGCACACGCCGTACGGGCGCTTCGGGAACCACGCCGAGATCCTGTACACGGACGTGCGGGTGCCGGTCTCGAACGTGATCGGCGTGGAGGGCTCGGGGTTCGCGCTGGCGCAGCACCGGCTGGGCCCGGGCCGCATCCATCACTGCATGCGGTGGTTGGGGCAGTCCCGTCGTGCCTTCGACATGCTGTGCGAGCGGGCGGTGTCCCGCTATGCGCACGGGTCGATGCTGGCGGAGAAGCAGACCATCCAGAACTGGGTGGCCGATTCGATGGCCGAGATGGCCGCCGCCCGGCTGATGACGCTCCAGGCGGCCTGGAAGATGGACCAGGAAGGGGCGGCGGCGGCCCGGGTCGAGATCGCCATGATCAAGTACTTCGGCGCCAAGGTGCTGTACGACGTCATCGACCGCGCCATCCAGGTGCACGGGTCGTTGGGGTTCTCGTCGGACCTGCCGCTGGAGTCGATGTACCGCAATGCCCGGGCGGCCCGGATTTACGACGGGCCCGACGAGGTGCACCGCCAGACGGTGGCGCGGCGGGTGCTGAAGGGGTACACGCCGCACGAGGTGCCGACCGAGCACATCCCGACCCGGCGGGCCGAGGCGCAACGGCGTTTCGCGGACGTGCTGGCGGATCTGACGGTGGACGCATAGGAGTGTCGTCTCGCTTCGGGTTGGCGGGCCTTGGAGTCGCCGGGGCGCTGGCGTTGGCCTTGTTGTTGGCGGCCTGCGGGTCATCGGGGCCGGCTTCGACGAAGGGGTCCACCCATCCCAAGCAATCCGCCACTTCGAGCACGTCTGCGCCGGCGACCACCACGACGGTGGCAGCGACCTCGACCTCGACCTCGACCACGAGTGGCTCAGGGCCGATGGTGACGGCCACGCTGCCCGTGGTGGTGTGCCAGACGACTTCGGGCGCGTCCACCACGACGACATCGCTGCCGGCGTCGGTCGCGGTCAGAGTCCCTGCGTCGGACGCACAACAGGGAAACCTGGCCGTCTACAGCGACTTGACGGGCGCGTTGATGCTCGTCGGTCCGACGGTCGGTTGGACGTGTACCGGGAGCTTCGGAGCCGACGGCAGCGGGATGATGGCGCTCACGCCGGTCGGGACGTCGGTGCCACCCGGCTACGGGACCGCGTGGCACCTGCCGGCGTCCTCGCCGATACAGGCGATCGTCGCGGCCGAGAGCGGGGGCAGCACCGTGCAGGGCGCGGCACTGGCCTGCCCGCTCTTCAGCGCGGCCAAAGCGGCGACGCAGCAGGACCTCGGCAAGGGTTGTGCCGTGACGAGTCCGCCGCAGGAAAGCGTCGTGCGGGCGTCATCGACCCAGGTCGGGTTCCAAGACCCGGCGGGCGTGGCCGGGGTCGGATTCCCCTCGGGTGGTCAGAACGCGGCGAACGGCGTCGTGCTGTACCAGCCGAAGCCGACCGAACCGACGGCCTATCAGGCCACGTGCACCCTGCTGGCGGCACAGCGGGACCTGTGTACGGCGGTGCTGAACCACTTCGTGGCGACCTTCGGGTGACTCGCAGCGGCGATCATCCGCGACTGTGGGTCATCGCCTCGATGTTGTTCCCGTCTGGATCGCGCACGAAGGCTGCGTAATAGGTCGCGGTGTACTCGGGCCAGAACTTCGGTTCATGCAGCGGCTCGGCTCCGGTGGCGAGGGCCGCATCGAAAAAAGCTTGCACCGCGGCGTGGTCGGGCGCCTGGAAGGCGATGTGGGTCTCCCGGAAACCGTCGCCCGTCTGCTGCTGCCCAATCCAGAAGGATGCCGAGGGTGGGATGCCGTAGCCGATGGAGTCGCCAGTCTCCATGATGCGGACGTAGCCGAGAGGGGCGAGCACGGCGTCGTAGAACCGGGCGCTGGCAGCGAAGTCGCTGCACTGGATGGAGACGTGGGCGAGCATGCGGCCCAGTGTGTCAGTCCCAAAAGTTTGCTGCCATCTCCGACCCTTCTCGCATGATTGTGCGCCCGTCGCAGCCGGCCTCAAGGTCGTTCGTCCTCGCTGCGCTCGGGCGCTCCACCTTGACCCCGCCTGCTCGTTGGCGCGTCTTCGCGATCAGAAGGTCGTCGGGATTCCCTGTCGCGGGTGGCTGCCGGGCGACGGGTGGCTGCTGGTTGGCGGTTCTGACCGCCGCTGTCCAGGGTGGGGCACCAGGGCTGGCCTAGTCTGCGGCTGATGGCGACGGTCGACTGGACCACGGTGGCGACGTTCGCCACGGCCATCGGGACCCTGGTGCTGGCCGTGGCCACGTTCGCCGCTGTCCGGTCGGCGAACAAGGCGGCCCGTGTGGCCGAGGCGGGATTCCGGGTGAGCCTGCGCCCGGTGCTGGTGACCTCGAAACTCGAGGACCCGGTGCAGAAGGTGACCTGGATCGGCGACCACTGGTCCCACGTCGGTGGCAGCGAGGCCAGTATCGAGCTGGCGGAGGATGGGAACATCTATCTCGTCATCTCGCTGCGCAACGTGGGAGCCGGGATCGCGGTGATGTTCGGATGGTCGTTCATGCCCGAGCTGGCGTATTCCGACAAGCCGCACGCAGACCCCGAAATCTTTCGGCCGCAGAGCCGCGACATCTATATCGCCGCCGGGGACGTCGGCTTCTGGCAGGCCGCCATCCGGGATACCAGCGATCCCGGCTACGCAGCGTTGAGCAAGGACATCAGAGAGATACAGCCGTTCACGATCGAGCTGCTGTACGGCGACCACGAGGGCGGGCAGCGAACGATCACCCGCTTCGGACTGGTCCCTCGCCGCGTCGGCGACAGCGGCGAAGTGCGGTGGTTTCCCGCCACCTCACGTCACTGGCCCCTGGATCGGCCGGATCCTCGGTAGGCGGTGGTCGCCGCCGGGATGGGTCCGGCGGATCAGGGGCGGAGGCCGCGCAGCAAAGCCTCACAAAGGCGGTCGTACCAGACGTCGTGATCCTCGACGAAACCGAGGCCGAGAAGCTCGAGGGAGACCCAGCCGTGGATGCCGGCCCAGATCATCTGGGCGGTCTCCGTGGGGGAGCCCGGGGCAATGACACCCGCCCGGATGGCGCGCTCGACGGTGTCGACGAGACAGTCGAAGCCGCGCGTGCAACTGGTAAGGGCGGGGTCACTCGGCTCGAAGCCCGGGACGGCCCGGAGGAACATCACCTGGTAGGCCATCGGGTGGGCGAGGGCGAGGGTCCGGTAGGCGCGGGCACCCTCGAGGAGCGCCTCGGCGGGATCGTCGATCTGGGCCATGGCGGCCATGGCGTCAGCGAGGCGTCCGAATCCCTGGATGTAGAGCGCTTCGACGATGCCGAACTTCGACTCGAAGTGGTTGTAGACGCCCATGGGCGCGACGCCGGCAGCCGCGGCGATCCGGCGGACCGAGAGGCCGTCGGGGCCCTCGGACTCGAGGATGTCCGCCGCCGAGCTGAGCAGGGCCCCCTCCATCCCGGCGCTGGGAGTCCTGGTCCTGGTCCGGGTGCCGGTTCGAGTGCCGGTCCTGGTCGGAGGGTTTTTCGTCATGGACCTAGCCTACTGAAGAACATCGTGCTATAACTCTAGCACAGTGTTCTATACGGGATCCGGGGTTTTTCTGGATTGGGCCGGGTCCGAATCTCGCGGATATGTGAGGAGTACTCCTGATGGCTGACCTACTGCCTGACCTGGCCGCATCCGCATCCGCATCCGCATCCGCATCCGCATCCGCAGAGCAGTCCCAACTGGCGGCGCACCAGGCCCGCCGTTGGTGGATCCTCCCCGTCCTGTGCCTGTCGGTCTTCCTGGTCGTGGTGGACAACACGATCGTCAACGTGGCGCTCCCCACGCTCAACCGCCACCTGGGAGCGTCCATCAGCTCGCTGCAGTGGATCGTCGACATCTACAGCCTCGCCTTCGCCGGCCTGCTGCTGGCCGGTGGCGGTATAGGGGACCGGCTGGGTCGCAAAGGCACCATGCAGGTGGGCCTGGTCTTCTTCGGAGTGTTCTCAGTGGCGGCCGCGGCGGCGCACACGACGGGCTCGCTGATCGCGGCCCGGGCGCTGATGGGCGTGTCGGCCGCCTTCATCTTCCCGGCCAGCCTGGCCATCCTCACGAGCATCTTCACGGATCCATCCGAGCGCCAGAAGGCGCTCGGGATTTGGGGGGCCACGTCTGGGATCGCGGTCGCCTTCGGCCCGATCGTCGGCGGCGCGCTGCTCGAGCACTTCTGGTACGGGTCGATCTTCCTCGTCAACGTGCCCATCGTGATCGTCACGCTGATCGCCGGCCAGATCCTGATCCCGCGCCTGTCGCGCCTCGCCGCCCATCAGTTCGACGTCCGGGGTGTTCTCATTTCGACGTTGGGGGTGTCCGCGCTGGTGCTGGCGATCATTCAGGGGCCGCAGTGGGGCTGGGCAGCCCCGGCCACACTCGGCTGTTTCGCCGCCGCCGCTGTGCTGCTGACGGTGTTCACGCTGCTCGAGTTGCGCACCGAGTGGCCGCTGCTCGACGTCCGGGTCTTCAAGATCCCTCGCTTCACCGGCGGCGCGGTCTCCATCTCGGTGGCGTTCTTCTGCCTCTTCGGCTTCATCTTCCTCATCACGCAGTACTTCCAGTTCGTCAAGGGCTACTCGACGCTTTCGGCGGGAGTGCACACGCTGCCCTTCGCCGTGGTGGCCGCCGTCTTCACGCCGATCGCCGCCGTGGTGGCGCTCAGGGTGGGGACGCGGCTGGTGGTTTCGTTGGGGCTGCTGCTGATGGGAGCCGGCCTCGTCGTGGCGGCTTTCAACTCGTCGGAGGACACCACCTACTGGGGGCCGCTCATTCTGGCCATGGTGCTGCTCGCCCTCGGGCTGTCGTCCATCACAGCGCCCACTGCGGAGGCGGTCATGGGCTCGGTGGCCGATGACCAGCGGGGGGCGGCGGCCGGCGTGAACAACACGACCCGCGAGCTCGGCGGCACGCTCGGTGTGGCCGTGTTCGGCTCCATCTTCGCCTCGGCCTACGGGCCGAAGATCATCAACGCCTTCCGTTCGCTGCCGATCCCGGCCGGACCCAAGGCCGAGGCGCACCAATCCGTGGCGGCGGGGCTCGCGGTGGTCGGCCACGCACCGCGTGCCGTCCGGCCGGCGCTGGATTCGACCGTCTTCTCCGCCTTCCACAGCGGGCTCGAGATCGCCTGCATCGCCGGCGCAGGAGTGGCCGTGCTGGGTGCCATTGCGGCCTTCAAGCTGTTGCCCGGCCGGGGGGCGCCCGAGGTGGTGGTCGAGACGCGGGGCGAAGCCGTGTCGGAATCCGTCAGAGGAAGCACGACCGGACCGGAGTCACTGCCGGTGACCGACCCGGACCGGTATCCCGTCTACGTGCCCTACGTCTCTGCCTGAAGCTCTACGAGAAGACCACTCTACGAGAAGACCAACGATGCGCTCCGAACGCCGGCGATGACCGGGCTCGGGGTGCGCGTCACCGGGCCGGCCAGGGACAGCGTGTCGAAGCGGTCGAGTAGCTGGCTCAGGACGACCCTGCCCTCGAGTCGGGCCAGCGCCGCCCCGAGGCAGAAGTGCGGTCCGAAGCCGAAACTCACGTGCGGATTGGGGTGGCGGTCGATGCGCAGCTCGCCCGCACCTGGCCCGAAGACCTCCTCGTCCCGGTTGGCCGATGCGTAGACCAGAAGGACCGGGTCGCCGGCGGCCACCTCGACGCCACGGATGGTCGTGGCGGCCGTTGCCGTGCGCATGAAGGAGATCACGGGGGTCGTCCAGCGCAGCAACTCTTCGACGGCGGACGGGATGAGGGACCGATCCGCCTGCAGGGCGACCCATTGCGCTGGATTCTCGGCTAACGCCACCAGCCCGCCCGAGATCAGGTTGCGGGTGGTCTCGTTCCCCGCCACCAGCAGCTGAATCAAGAACATCGCCAGCTCCGCCTCGGTCAGCTCCTCGCCGCCACTCTCCGGATCTGATCCGACGCCGGCCAGAACCGACACGAGGTCGTCCGCCGGCGCTTTCCGCCGTTGCTCGGCGACCCCGATCAGGTATTCCCACATTTCGATCTGGTACGCCGTCCGCTGCTCCTCCGTCTGCTCGACTTCGCCGGGGATGACGGCCTCGGACCAGTCGAAGAACCGCGGCCACTGGGACCCGTCCACCCCGAGCAGCTCGCAGATCACCAGGAGGGGGAACGGGATGGAGAGGTCCTGCACGACGTCGAACGCCACGCCGCCCTCGATCTGATCCAAGAGCCCTGTTGCTTTCGCCGTCACGCCCGCCTCCATGAGGCGGACCATCGACGGCTTGAAGCCGGGCTGCACCAGTCGCCGGTAGCGGGTGTGCTGCGGCGGGTCGGTGTGCATCATGGTCGGGGGCGTCTCGTAGGTCGTGCCGATCTCGTCGGTCAGGATCCCCCGCGAGGAGCAGAAGCCCCCCGGGTCGGCGCCGATGTGCGACACCTCCGGATGTGTCGTCACGGCCCAGAAGCCGCCGCGTTCGTAGTCGACCCAGCACACTGGCGCCGTTCGTCGGAGCTCGGCGTACAACGCGAAGGGGTCGTCACTGGCGTAGAGCGTCGGGTCGAGAAGGCGGCCGGCGTCGGCGGTGCCTGTGCCGGCTATCCCTGTGCCGGCTATCCCTGTGCCGGCTGTCCCTTGGTCGGCAGTCATAGGGTCAGACGATCAATCCGTTGGGGCGCGGGTCGCCCTGGGCCTCGAGCAAGGCGTAGTACGCCTCGAGCGTGCCGGGCCCGTCGGAGACCGATTCAACGGAACCGTCCTCGGCCAGATTCAACAGCGCGCCCTCGATGATGAAACAGATGTCGGTGTCCTCCGTGTTGTCTTCGGGCACGTGCAGCGTGTGCACGGAGTTGGCCGGCTCGTAGAGGTAGGAACCGGGAAGGATGTAGAAGTCGTACTCGAGGTAGTGCCACCGACCAGACGACGTGTAGGCGTCGACCGAACCGGTGTGGCGGTGGGTCTGCAGCTGCACGCCGGGCTTGAAGCGGTTGAGGATCACCCAGGTGCCGTGAGAGGAGTCGTAGCGGACGACCTTGAGCAGGACGCCGGTGCCGGTGTCGGCCCACGGCGCGTCCTCGATCGAGACGAGGCGGACGGCGTCGGCCGGATTGGCGGGGGTGGTAATCGACATGTGGAACGGCTCCTTCGTGGATAGCTGTGTGATCGGTGTCTGTGTCTGTGTCTGTGTCGGTGTCGGTGTCGGTGTCGGTGTCGGTGTCGGTGTCGGATTCAGTCGGGGAGGATGGCGAGGAAATCGTGGTCGATGGCCGCCTCGAGCGCGGCGGCGGTGCGCAACACCACGAGGTCGCCGTGCTGGGGCCCGACGAGTTGCAGGCCGATGGGCAGACCGTCGCTGCTCATGCCAATGGGCACGGTAGCGGCGGGGGAGCGGGTCATGTTGAAGGGATAGGTGAACTGGACCCAGTTGGCGGTGTTCTCCCCGTTGACCGGGCCCATCAGGTCGCCGGCGAACGGCGCCAGCCCCGAGCAGGTCGGCGTCACCAGGATGCGGCAGCTGTGGAACAGCTCGACCAGACGCAGGTTCATGAGGTGGAAGTGGTCGAAGACACCGAGAAGCTCCTCGGCGGTGATGGATTGCGCGCCGTCCACGTAGTGGCGCAGCACCGGATGGACCTCCTCCCAGCGCGGGTGACCTATGAACGGTCGGAGGGTGCGCAGGGTGGCCGCCCCCGTCAAGGTGAGGAAATCACCGACGGGGTCGTCATCAAAAACAGAATCCAGCACGACGACGTCGGCGCCCAGGGACTCCAGCGTCCCGACGGCGCGCGCGCAGGCCGCCGCCACCTCGGCGTCGACGGTGGCGTAGCCGAGGGTGGGGGCGTAGGCGATCTTGACCGGGACGTGGGGGTCTTCGAGGGCGGCGAGCCAGTTGGCCTCGGGGCGGGGGAGGGCGCGCAGGTCGGTGGGGTCGGGGCCAACGGCGACGTCGAGGGCGAGGGTGACGTCGGCGATGCGGCGGGCCATGGGGCCGTTGGTCGAGAGGTCTATCCAGCCGGGCGGGTTCGGGCCGCCGGCGGGGACGCGGCCGAGGCTCGGCTTCATGCCCGAGAGGCCGCAGCAGGCGCTCGGAATCCGGATGGAGCCGCCCCCGTCGGACCCAGTGGCGAGCGGCACCATCCCGGCGGCCAGTGCGGCGGCCGAGCCGCCGGACGATCCGCCCGGCCCTCGCCCGGGATGGAACGGGTTCAGGGAGGGGCCGAAGATGGAGTTGGTCGTGTTGCCCATGAAGCCGAACTCGGGCGTGTTGGTCTTGCCGAGGACGACGCAGCCCGCCCCTCTCATGCGGGCCACGAAGGGATCGTCGGCGGTGGCGGGCGGGTCGTCGGCGTGGAGGGCCGAGCCGTAGGTGGTGGTGTAGCCCGCTGCGTTCTGCAGGTCCTTGACCCCGAGTGGGATGCCGGCCAGTGGTCCGGGGTCGGCGCCGGCCGCGATGCGGGCGTCGATCCCGTCGGCCTCGGCCAGCGCCCTCCCAGGGTCCACGGCGACGAAGGCGTTGTAGGTCGGGTTGAGTCTCTGGATCTGATCCAAGGCGACCTGGGTGAGCTCCCGGGCGCTGACCTCCTTGGTGCGGACCGAGCGGGTGAGCTCAGCCAGCGAGGTGGTGCGGAAATCGATCTCGGTCATGTGGCCAGGCCCCTCTTTCCTTGCAGTTTCAGTTTCCCCTGCCTGGATGAGTCCGGCCAGCCCAGCGCAGCCGGCTGCCCTAGTCGGGCTCTACGGCCGACGGCGACAGACCCGCAACGGCCTCCGCCAGGTCGATCCCGATCGGGATCACCGCCGGAGCCGGGACGGTCACCCCATGATCGACGTAGCGCTGGATATGGGCCCGGCACTCCGCCACCGACCCGTGCACCACGAGATCGTCCACCACCTCGTCGGGGATGGCGGCCAGCGCGCCCTTGCGGTCGCCGGCAGCCCAGGCGTCCCACATGGGCTGGAGCGCCGGGCCGCGGCCGAGCCAACGGTGGAACTCGGCGTAGGCGTGCACGTTCAGGTAGGCCGTGATCATCCGGCGCCCGATGGTGCGGGCGACAGCGGCGTCCTCGGTGAGGATGACGAAGATCCGGGCGACGATCTCGCGGGGGGCACCGCCGGCCGCCTTCTGGACCTCGGCCACGGACGTGGCGACGTCCTCGGCACTGAGCCAGTTGAGGATGGCCCCGTCAGCTTCCCTCCCGGCCAGATGCAGCATGCCGGGCCGTAGCGCTGCCAGGTAGATCGGGGGCAGCTCTTCGGGGATCCGGGCCAGGCGGAATCCCTTGACCTTGAACGTCTCGAAGTCCTCGGTCACCTTCTCGCCGCTGAACGCCATGCGCAGGAAGCGCAGCGTGTCATGGATGCGTCTGTATTGGTTCTCGAAGGCGAGGCCGTTCCAGTCGGCCACGATCACTTGGGACGAAGCGCCGAGCCCGCAGAAGAAGCGACCGGGGGCGGCGTCGGCCATGGACGCCAGGCTCTGGGCCAGGAGGGCGGGTCCCCGGGTGTAGGCGGGGGTGATGGCCACGCCGAGGTTGAGCGTGGGCTCCCAGGCGGCGGCCAGGGCGAGGGGCGTGAACCCATCCGAGCCGTCGACTTCGGCCGACCACAGGTCCGTGTATCCGAGGTCGCGTAGCCGGGCGAACCAATCCCGGTGGGCATGGAGGGGGATCCCGTCGAACGGGATCGTGATGCCGGGGCGGGCCGGTGGGGTCCCGGGGGTTCGGGTCATCGGACGTGGCTCATGCGCTGAGGTGTTCTGCCGTGCCGGACGCACCGGACGGCTTGCCCGTGCCATCCGCGCCGTTCGCACCGCTGGCGCCGTTCGCACCGGTCGGACCGGTCGGACCGGTCGCACCGTCCGAAGTCGGATCGTGCTGGAACTCGGCATCGTCGAAGGACAGGGCCAACTCGGTCTTTTCCTCGTCGACGCCGTGCGGCACGGGGACCCCCCAGCGCTCCATCCCGGCCTCCATGTGCCGGATCACTGTCTCGATGACCTCGACCCGCCCATTGCGCTTGCTCTCCGACGAGATCACATCCCAGGGGGCCAACGGGCCGTTGGTCAAGCGCAGCATGTCCGACACCGCCTCGTCGTACTGCGGACGCTTCTCCCGGTTGCGCCAGTCCTCGGCGGTCAGCTTCCACGCCTTGAGCGGATCGTCCCGGCGCCGTTCGAACCGGCGCAACTGTTCCCCATCCGACATGTGCATCCAGAGCTTGATCACGACCATCCCCTCTTCGGCCAGCGAATGCTCGAAGTCGGTGATCTCCCGGTAGGCGCGGCGCCACTGCACCTCGGTGGCGAAGTTCTCGACCCGCTCCACCAGCACGCGCCCGTACCAGCTGCGGTCGAAGATGGTCATGCCGCCCCACCCGGGCAGCGGCGGCCAGAACCGCCACAGGAAGTGGTGCCGCAACTCGTCCGGCGTCGGCGCCGCGAACGGGGCGACGTGGACATGTCGAGGATCGAGTGGCTCGACCAGCCGCTTGATGGCGCCACCCTTCCCCGCCGCGTCCCAGCCCTCGAAGACGATGCACACCGGAGGGCCCAGGTCGCCGTTGTTGAGCTGACCGCCGTTGATCAGCCGCAGGTGCAGCAGGCGGCGTTGCGCCTTACCGAGACGCTTGGCCTCCTCGTCCTTGGAGAGCTTCAGCGAGAGGTCGCAGTCCTCCAACCGTGGATACGGCCGATCGCCGTCCGGTGCCTCGTCCAGATTCATGTCGCGTGCCTCGTCCAGATTCGTAGAGGCCGCTGTGTCTTCGGAACTGCTGGCATGGGAAGTGCCGTCATGGTGGTCGTTGTCGTGGCCGCCTTGATTGCTCTTGCTCACGTTGCCTGTTGTAGTCGATCCACCAGGCCGGCGGCGACCGCTTCCGATGGAGCCACTGGTGCGGCGAAGGGTGCAGCGGTGGATGCAGCGCCCTTGGCGCTCGTGGCGCCCGCCTCCGCCGCCTCGACCACACGGCGCACCAGCGTCGGCTCACCGGCGATCACGAGCAGTTCCTGGTTCGAGAGATGGCCGACCCGCCCGACCTTGCGTCCCGATGGGTCGAAGATGCCGATGCGAGCCCCGACGTAGCGAGCCGAATCGAAGGCCAACGTCGCCACCCCGTTCGCGGTTCGCCCGCTGCGCCCGGCACCGCTGCGCCCGGTGCGGCCGGTGCGGCCGGTGCGGGCGGCGCAGATCGCCTCGAGCTCCTCCAATCCCAGCCACGACTCGTTGTTGTACGAGAGCACGAGCAGATCGCAGTCCACCGACTGCACCACCGACGCCAGCGCCGCCGGCATGGTCCGTTTCGAGTTGAACGCGGAGCGAGTGGACGGGTCACGCGCATCGAGCCGCTTGCGGGCCACCCCGTAGGCCTCGGGCGCGTCCCAGGCCACCAGCGTCTCCCACACGTGGTAGTTGGTGAAATACCTGTGCTGGTTGTACGGCGGGTCCAGGTACGCCAAGTCGAAGTGACCCAGTCCCGATGCTGAGCTCGATTCCGATGCTGAGCTCGATTCCGATGCTGAGCTCGATTCCGATGCTGAGCTCGATCCCGCAGGCGCGGTCAGCGCAACGGCGTCGCCCTGGATGGCGCGCCCCGACCCGGGCAGCAACTCGGGCACCCGCAGCTCCAGGGGCTTGGCCGATCGCGGCGCCCACTGCTTCACGTACGCCATCTGCACGCCGGTGGTCGAGTCGACGCGGTCGGCCGCCTCGATCAGAGAAGTCAACAGGAGGGGGAACAAGGGTGACCCCGCATACTCCGAGTCAATGGCGTCCCGCACGGCATCTATCCGAGCGGCATTGTGCGGTTGGAAGTAACGGGCCTGATGGCTGAACGTCTCGGTGACGTAGCCCGGTTTGCCGGGCACGGCGTTGAGATGGGCGACGGCCGTCCGGAGCGCCGCGGTGTCGGTGGCGGCGGCGTCGGCCTCGATGTAGGTGCGGGCGAAGGTGTGGGCGTAGCGGGCGCTGTCGACGGCGGTGACGTGCACACCTTGGGCCTTGAAAGCCTGGGCGACGCGGGTGGTGCCGGTGAAGAGATCGAGCGCGGTGCGGGCGCCGGAGGCCTGGCAGATCCGGCTGAGGACCGGGACGAGGCGGCGCTTGGAGCCGATGTATTTGATCATCGGGGGCTTCTGGCGGTCACGGCGGACCACCCTACGATGGGCGGTCATGGTGCCTGGGGACCATCCAGAAGAGGCCCGGATGGGCGCGGATTCGCACTGGGTCCGCTGGCATGCGCCCTACGAGGACCCGGGGTCGACCCTGTCGCTGCGGCTGGCGACGGTGCAGTCGATGGTGCGTGCCGCTCTGGATGAGATCCCGAGCACCCATGCGGGGCCGATCCGGATAGTGAGCCTGTGCGCCGGGCAGGGGCGTGACGTCATCGACGTGGTGGCGACCCATCCCAGGGGTCCGGCGGTCTCGGCGCTGCTCGTCGAGCTCGATCCGGCCCTGGTCGCCTTCGCCAGGGATCGGGCCGCCGGGGCCGGCCTGGGCGACGGCGTGTCCGGGCGGATCCGCATCGTCGAGGGTGATGCTTCGCAGTCGCACTGGTACGCCGAGGACGTGCCGGCCGACATCGTCCTCGTGTGCGGGGTGTTCGGGAATATCAGTGCGACGGATATCGCGCACACCATTCAGGCGATGCCGGGATTCTGTGCGCCCGGGGGCCACGTGGTGTGGACCCGGCACCGGCGCCCGCCGGACCTCACGCCCGCGATCCGGGCCGACTTCGCGGCGGCGGGATTCACCGAGCTGGCCTTCGAGGCCCCCGAGAACACGATCATGACGGTCGGTCACCATCGGCTGGACAGTGAAACGGCGCCCTTCGATCCCGACCGGCAGCTCTTCGATTTCGTCGGCGACGGCTGGAATCCCACATGACCACGGGCGGCACGGGGGAGTTGCCGCCGCCGGCGAAGCCGCCGCCGGGGGAGCGGCCGGCGAAGCCGCCGCCGGGGGAGCGGCCGGCGAAGCCGCCGCCGGGGGAGCGGCCGGCGAATCCGCCCCGCCACCGCCTACACCCCCTGACCCTGGCGGCTGCATCCTGGCGCACGGCCAAGTTGGAACCCGCCCGTGTGATCGTGCCCGGGCTGATCATCTTCGGCCTCGATGCGGTCCAGGGCACCTTCTACACCGAGGTCGCCGTCGACCACTTGGGCATCGAGTCGGTCATCGGGGCGGTCCTCTTCAGCGCCTCGGCCCTCGGACTGACCTTCTATGCCGGCATGCTCGAGCGTCTGGTCGGCTCGGTCGAGCGCAACGAAGCCGCCCAGCCCGTCTTCACGGTGCTGCGGACCCTGCCCTGGGGGCGCCTGCTGGTGGCCGAGGTGATCCTGGTCCTGGTCGGCGCGGTGGCCTCGGTGGCGTTCATCATTCCCGGCCTGATCGTGGCCACACTGTTCGCCCTGGTCGGCCCTCTCATCAACCTGCTGAACGCCTCGGTGCCCGATGCGTTCAAGCGATCGTTGCAGATGGTGTGGCCGCATTTCATGCTGGTCTTCGCCATCATCACCCTGCCCCTGGCCGTCGAGCACGAGGTCGTGGTCTTCGTCGCCGAGCTCGTTCCCCACGAGCACATCTGGGCGGTCTTCCTCACGACCTTCGTTCTGGGCGATCTCTTCGGCATGGCACTCGGCCTCATGGAGGTGACCCTGGCCGAACGCCTGGTAACCGGTGCGCAGGGGCCGGGTCACGACCTACTGTCGTCGGACGTGGAGTTGCCGAAGGCAGGACGGCCGTCCACGACGTAAGCATCGAGGAAGGGGCCTGGCTACCACCAGGCGGAAAGATCCGGAAGATCCGACAGATCCGACAGATCCGACAGATCCGACAGCACAGCCGCACCAGTACGCACACCACCATCCAGACCCATCCCGACCCATCCCGAAGGAGGCCCACCATGGAAGAGACGATCCACGGAACCACGATGCCGGTCCTCGAGCTCTCGCTCGCCGACGGGGAGTCCATCGTGTCCGAGGCCGGCGAGTTCAGCTGGATGTCCGATGCCGTCCAAATGGCCACCAACACCGGCGGCGGCATGGGCGGCAAAGGCATCATGGGTGCGGTCAAACGCGCCGTGAGCGGCGCGTCCTTCATGATGACGACCTACACCGCTCAGGGCGGCGCCGGCTCGATCGCCTTCGCCTCGAAGTTCCCCGGCCACATCCTGCCGATCGACGTGGCGCCAGGGAACGAGTTCATGGTCCACCGCCACGGCTTCATGGCGGCCACACCGGGGATCGAGCTCTCCATGGGATTCCAGCAGTCCTTCCGGGGCGGCATCTTCGGCGGCGAGGGCTTCATTTTGCAGAAGATCGGCGGCAGCGGGCGGGCGTTCGTCGACCTCTCCGGCGAGGTGATCATCTACGACCTGGCGCCCGGCCAGACGATGCGCGTCCACCCCGGCCACGCCGGCCTCTTCCAAGCCTCGGTCACCTTTTCCGTGCAGAAGGTCCCGGGCATGGCCAACCGCTACATGGGCTCCGACGGACACCACTTCGCCGTGCTGACGGGCCCGGGGCGGATTTGGCTGCAGTCGATGCCGTTGCCGATCCTGGCCGGCGTCATCGGCGAGTACATGCCCAACCGCGACGACCGCGGACACGATGTGGCGGCGGGCGCCGCCGGCGGGGTTCTCGGCGGACTGATCAGATAAGGAGGAGGTCGCTGCGGGCGGTTGGCTGCGGTCCGGCCGCCGGAATCGGTCCGGCAGGAGGACTCGGCGAGCTGCCCTAAGAGAGATTGATCGCGTTGGGCGGGACGGTGAGGGCGACGGCCTTGCCGTAGTGCTCGAAGACGACCGTGCTCACGTCGCCCGGGGTGTCGTCGACGATCTTGTACACGAGGGGCGGGCCCGTAGCGCCGATGTACATGAGGCCCGTGCTCTTCTTGCCCTTGGTCGTGACGGTGTCCTTGATGACGACGACCTTGTGGCCGGCGAAGTTGGTGCGACGGCCGAGGGTGAGCGGTGCGGTGTGGCCCTCGAAGGCCGCCACGACGAGGTCGGCCGCATCGAGGAACTGGTCGAAAGAGGTGAACCGGGGGTCGACCGCCGAGAACTCGAGCCACTTCGCGCCGTACTCCTTGGTCTGCGCCGCCGTGGCGTGGGTCGACCAGAACTTCGTGGGAGCATTGAAGTAGAGCAGCGGCCCGACGCGCTCGATCCTGACGAGGTTGCCCTGCTGCACGAACTCGCCGCCGCCTTCTCCATCCGAGTTCACCAGGAGCTCGAGGACGATCTGGGACTTGCCCTGGGTGATCCGGCCGGCGACCTCGACGCTGCCGAAGTGCTCCTCGGCGGCGACGGCCCGGAGGACCCATTTGTCGGCGGGGGTCGATCCCGGGGGGAAGGTGGTGGTCGTGGTGGCGGTCGCGGACGGGGCGGCGGAGGTAGTCGTGGTGGTGGGCGCGGCGGCGGCGGCGGCGCCGCCGGCAGGGGGCTGGGATCCAATCCAGAGAGTTGCCGCGGCGAGGGCGGTCAAAGGGAGTCCGCTCGTGATCAGCCGGTGGCCGCGGCGGGGCCGGCGGGGCCGGCGGGGCCGGTGGGGGTGAGAACCATCCACAGCACGGGGACCAGGCACCACGGGAAAAATGGCGGTTCGGAACTGTGCCATGTGTCTTGGTTCGGCAATGCGCGCACCGACACCGGGGATGCGGTCACCGATGTTGTGAGTCTGTTGACTATTGGCTGATGTGGATGGGGCGGAGCCGGATTAGCCGTGTGTTAGTCGGATTGATCGGATTGATCGGGTTGGTTCCATTCGATCCACCCGGTGCCGGTGCGGCCGTCGTCGGTCCGGCACGTGACCATGGCCCGGGGGAAGCGGCTGGTACGGCCGTCGTCGTTGCGCAGGAGCACCGGACCGAAGGCGACCGGTGTCACATCGAGGCCGATCTGCAT
>Ga0302181_10000232_pt1 | contig 49552 bp, 38 predicted proteins | sample I_Palsa_E3_3_FD_198786 | JGI IMG/M metagenome (GOLD analysis project Ga0302181, IMG submission 198786) | Peat permafrost microbial communities from Stordalen Mire near Abisko, Sweden - I_Palsa_E3_3 | ecosystem: Environmental > Terrestrial > Soil > Palsa > Peat permafrost | place: Sweden...
AGGTTCTGGGGCAGCTCGCCGGAGACCTGTCGGGCTACACGATGACCAAGGGCTCGCTGCACTTTCCGGTCGATCAGACCCTGCCCAAGGCTGTCGTGAGGAGGCTCATTGCGGTGCGCCTCGATGACGCCGACCGACGCTCTCGCTGACACTCTCGGAAGGCGGCGTCCGGTCACGAAAGCGCTTGTTGCCTGGGTACCGCGCGCTCAGGCGCTCGGGCCGCGAGTAGTTGCCGTGAGTGGCTTGGGGAGGGGTCCCCGCCGCGGGACCCCTCCCAGTTCACCCCGTGGCGCCTACGGCTGCAGGCCGTAGAAGTGCTGGCTGGGCAGGTCGCTGGACGACGTCTGCGTCGACGTCGCCGGCTGGCTGCGAGGGGCAACCGGCGGGGCGCCAGTCCCGTAGAAGTGGACCAGGGGAGCGTAGGCGCCCCCATGCGAGACCGGAGCGGCCGGATAGGCCCTCCCGGAATGGGGCAGAGTGATAAACGCGAAAGCCACGGCGAGCGCGACAACGACGGCGACCGTGGTCATGATGGGCCTGATCGCGAACCGGGGATTGAGGGGGTGGCGACTGATCTGGGTGGTCATGGCAGTGTCCTCCTGGGGTGGGTGGGCCACGTGGGCGGCCGCGTGGATCGATGTACCGAGCTCGTGCGGGCACTGTGAGCGACGCCGGTTGCCGCGCGCTTGCGCCGCGGTAAACGCCTCGGCCCAGGCCGCGACCGGTGGTAACCTCGCGCGACTGGATCGACCGAGGAATCGCGATGCGGTTTGGACTGCTGGGGGCGTTGTTCGTAGCTGACGATCAGGGTCGTCCGCTCGCTTTGGGCGCGCCTAAGCAGTCCGCGGCTCTGGTCGTGTTTTTGCTTCACGCCAACGACGTGGTGTCGAGCGACCGCTTGATCCAGCAACTGTGGGGCGACGAGTCACCTCCGACCGCGTCCAAGAGCCTTCAGGTGCACATCTCGCGGCTGCGCAGCGCGCTCCGTCGCGCAGGCGCCGAGGCGGCGGAGCGGCTGGTCACGAGGCCGGGCGGCTACCTGCTGAGGGTGGCGCCGGGTGAGCTGGACGTGGAGTGCTTTGAGCGGCTGGTCCGGGAGGCTGACGGCCTCGTCGCGGCCGAGCGCTGGGAGGCGGCCGGAGGGCGCTTGCGCGAAGCGCTGGAGCTGTGGCGCGGCGACCCGTTGAGCGATTTCTCCTACGAACCGTTCGCCCAGACTGAGATCGCGCGGCTGGCGGAGCTACGCCTCAGCGCGCTTGAGCAGCGCATCGCTGTCGATGTGGCGCTGGGACGGGTAGCGGTCGTGATCGGAGAGCTTGAGCGGCTCGTCCGCGAGCACCCCTACCGCGAACGCCTCCAGGGGCAGTTGATGCTTGCCCTGTACCGGACCGGTCGGCAGGCCGACGCGCTGGCCGTGTTTCGAGAGGCCCGCTCGCGATTGATCGACGAGCTCGGGATCGAGCCCTCGGCTGAGCTACGTGAGCTGCACGGAGCGATTCTCGCGCAGGAGCCCTCGCTGTCTTCGGCCGCACCGCCGTACGCGGCAACGTCCGATCGTCCGCGGCCCGAGGGGGAGCGGTCGTCCTACCGACCCCGGCTGGTCGAGGCCGTGACGTTGTTATTCACCGACATCGAGGGATCGACCCGGCTGGCCCGGCGGCTGGGTTGGGAGGGGTGGCTCGCGGCACTCGACCAGCACCGCCGCATCCTGGTCAACGCTATCTCCGCGCACGGAGGCAAGGTCGACAGCGGCGAAGGAGACGCCGTCGTCGCGCTGTTCCCGGAGGCGCCGGAGGCGGTCGCTGCTGCGGTCGAGGCCCAGCGCGCGTTCGAGCGGCATCCGTGGCCCGAGGATCTGGGGCGTCTGAAGGTGCGGATGGGCCTGCACACCGGCGTCGTCGCGCCCCACGAATCCGGGTTCGTCGGAATCGATGCCCATCTTGCCGCGCGGGTAGCGAACGCGGCCAACGGCGGGCAGATCCTGATCACCGCTGCCACCCGCCGCCTGGCTGGCGACCCGTTCCTGGTCCGCGATCTCGGCGAGCATCGGCTCAAGGACTTTCCCGAGCCCGAACGGCTCTTTCACGTGTTCGTCCACGGAGTGGCCACGGACGTTGTACCCGTGCCACGCAGCGAGATCGTCCGCCCCACCAATCTGCCACCGCAAACTCGCCCGCTGGTCGGACGCCGGGAGGAGCGAGCCGAGATCCTCGCGCTGCTCCGGGACCCTCATGGGCCGGTGATCACGCTGACCGGCATGGGGGGAATCGGCAAAACGCGTCTGGCCACCGCGGTGGCGGCGGACCTGCTCGACGATCTCCCCGGGGGCGTCTTCCTGGTCCGCCTGGCAGGCATCGCCGACCCACAGTCGATTCTGCCGATGATCGCGGAGGCCGCCGGGCTCACCGGCGAGGCCGACGAGTCGCTGGACGCGCTGCTCGCGGTCCGCCTCGGCAGGCTCCCGACCCTGTTGATCCTCGACAACTTCGAGCAGCTCGTCGACGGGGCACCCATCGTCGGCGAACTGGCGGCCCAGGCGGGCCAGCTGCGGATCCTCGCCACAAGCCAGGTTCCGCTTCGGATCAGCGCCGAGACGGTCGTCCAGCTCGGCCCGCTCCGCAGCGACGACGCGGCCAGCCTGTTCTTGGAGCGGGCGCAGGCGCGGGATCGGGCGTTTGCTCCCGCGGCACACGACGACGCCATCATCGCGACAATCTGCGAACGCGTCGACCGGATGCCGCTGGCGATCGAACTGGCCGCCGCTCGGGCAGGAGGGCTGGGGTTGCGAGAGCTGGAGCGGCGCCTCGAGAGTCCGCTTGGGCTCCTGACCCGGGGCGATCGGGACCTGCCGGAGCGGCATCGCAGCCTGCGGGCGGCGATCGAATGGAGCCAAGCGCTGCTGAGCGCCGCGGAGATGGCGCTGTTCGCCGCGCTGGGCGCGTGCGCAGGCCCGGTGCCTTTGGGGATGGTGGAGGCGATCGCCGGAACCGGCGGGCGCTCTCCCTCCACGCTTGATCAGCTCGACGCGCTCCTTGAATCGTCGTTTGTCCGGCGTCGGGATGATCTTCGGCTGGGGCGGCGGTTTCTGATGCCGCAGGCGCTGCGGAACTATGCCGCCGAACGGCTGACCGAGTCTGGCACCGAGGCCGCTGTTCGCCTGCGTCATGCCCAGCACGTTGCGGATCTGGCCTCTCCCGCTCGGCTGTGGAAATGGGGCGCCACCGGCGAGCAGCGGGCTGCCCTGCTGGCGGTCGGGTTGGAGATCCGCCCGGCAGTGGCCTGGGCGCGTGAGCACGATCCGCCCCTCCACGTGCGCTTGTGCTCGGCGCTCGCCTCCTATTGGGTGTACCGCGGCGTGATCTCGGAGGCCGTCGACGAGTTCCGGTTGGCGCTGGACAGCGGCGCCGGCTCGGCCGAGGAAAGGGCTCGCTGCCTGACGCTGCTCGCCCAGTGCCTGCGACTTCAGAGTGGGGGCGAGCAGGCGCTGGACCTTGTCGAACGGGCCTACGCCGAGTGGCAGCAAGTCGATGACGCCGTGGAACGGGCACTCGGCTACTGCGATCTGAGCTGGATCTACCGCTGGGCCGGGCGCCTCGCCGACGCCGTGCCCATGTGCGAGGAGGCGCTGACAATCCTGCGCCGAACCCATGACCGGAGGCTGATCCTGCGCGCGCTCGTGTTCCTCGCCCACGCATACGCCGACCTCGAGGATGTGGAGAGCGCCGAGAGAGTGCTGGCCGAAGCCGGCGCACTGGCCGGCGACGACCCCACCTGGGAGCTGGACGCCATCCGCGCCGACTGCGCGCTATACCGGGGCGAGAACACGCGCGCGATCGAGTTGTACGCCACGAGCCTGGCGTGGACGAGCCAGAGCGGCGAGTCACACCAGATGCTGATGGACCTCCGCTGCCTGGGGATCTCCCTCGGCCGGGCCGGCCACGCTGAGGCAGCGCTCGAGTTGATCGAGCTCGTCCGTCTGCACGAGGAGCAGACCGGCCGCGCCGGAAACATCTCCTCGGCTGTGGCGATGCTCCGGGATTCCCGGGCCCGCTCGCTCCAACTCGCCGGCCCCGACGCACAGGAGGCCGCGGCTACCCGCGCCCGTGCCGTACCCGCGTCACTCCGCGTCCAGCGGGCGCTCGAACTCAGCGCCCGAGCGGCGGCCGGCGTAGCGACCAATTGACCGTTTCGCGATCCACGGTGACGCGGGTCCGAGAGTGGCAGTCCACTCGCCGGGCTCGGAGTGTCACGCTCGGCAAAAGCCATGGCCGGCTCATCGGCCGGGACTTTTTACGGGATCGGGCTGGTTCGGGAGCGGAAACAGGTTGAGGAATTGCTGCACGCTTGGGCGGCTCCCATCGATCTTGATGCGACCCGCGCGTACTTCAGCGGTCAGGCGGCCGCCGTGCCAGAGCAGGCTCGCGAGCGTGGCCGGGTTGGTGTCGATGATCGCGTCTGTCTTCTCGGCGTCCCCTCGGTGGATCTCGAACCGAGCGTCGCTGACGCGGACCGTGAAGCGTTGCTCGCCGAACCGAAGCTCGTAGGTTGCCTGTAGTCCGTCGGCGGCTTCGGGCGAGAACAGCGTCTTGAGCGCGAGGACCGCGGAGTCCACGCCGAAGCCGGCCGGCACGGCCGGGAAGGCCGTGCGGCTGCCCCAGCGTCCGAGCTCGAGCACGACCGGCTCGAGTTCGCGGCCCCTGTCGGTGAGCTCGTAGACGCGCGATGCCGCCGGGGCGGGTAGCTGTTGGCGGCGCACTACGCCGGCCTGCTCCAGCTCACGCAGGCGCTGAGCGAGGATGTCGGGGCCGAGCTTCGGAAGTCCCGCCCGCAGGTCGGTGAATCGCTTCGGCCCGAGCAGCAGCTCGCGGACAACCAGCAGCGCCCAGCGCTCGCCGACGATGTCCAGCGCACGTGCAATCCCGCACCGGTCGCCATAGGTTCGTTTGCCGGCCACGCCGCCATTCTAGCGCGCGCTTAGTCGGCAACTCCAAGTAAGTAGTTGGAAATTCCAATCGGCCTCTGGTACGGTGTCGCCCGTCCCAATCAACCTTTGAGATCAGGAGGCAGGCAAGATGAGTGAGCGAAGCGACTACCCGGCCGGAGTGCCCTGCTGGGTCGACACCCTTCAACCCGACCCTGATGCAGCGATGCGCTTCTATGGTGAGCTGTTCGGGTGGGAGTTCGAGGGGCCGGGAGCGATGCCCGGCAACCCCCGGGGCCGCTACTACGTGGCGACTCTGCGCGGAACGGAAGTCGCCGGAATTGGCTCGCTTCCCCCTGAGGATCAGTCGACGCTGGTGGCCTGGAACACGGATGTCGCGGTCAAGAGCGTCGAGGACGCGGCGTCGCGGGTTGCTCGCGCCGGCGGGGAGATCCTGCTGGGCCCGATCGACGCTGCTCCCGCCGGGCGACTGGCGGCCGTCCGCGACCCCGCGGGCGCAACGCTGTGCTTGTGGGAAGCCCAAGCGCGTCAGGGGGCGCAACTCGTCAACGAGCCCTCAGCATGGGCGATGAGCGCGCTCCAAACGACCGATCCGGACCGCGCGATCGAGTTCTATGCCGACCTGTTCGGCTGGCAGCCGGAGCCGCTCGCGGTGGAAGAGGCACAGTTGACGTTGTGGCGGCTGCCGGGCTACGTCGGCGGTGAGCCACAGCAGCCGGTTCCCCGCGACGTGGTGGCAGCCATGATCCCGCTCGCGAAGGGCGACGGACGAACGTCGCAGTGGAGCGTCGATTTCTGGATCGACGACGCGGATGCGGCGGCGGCGAAGACACCGGAACTGGGCGGCCGCGTGCTCGTCGCTCCCCACGACATCCCCGGTTTCCGGCGCACGGTGCTGGCTGACCCAGCCGGCGCCGCGTTCTCGGTCAGTCAACTCCAGGTCGGCGCAGGCCGCTAACTTGCCTGCTAGAGCGGTCGTCTCGGCCCGGGCGAAATCATGGCGCCGGCCGGCGGGCGTAGGATCCGAGTGTTCTCTCTGTCGAGGAGGTGTGGCGTGCCGCGGTATGTGATTGAGCGTGATTTCGGGTTGGTTGGCGAGGAGGATATGCAGGAGGTGGCTGCGCGTTCGAAGGCGACCGGGCTCGAGCATTTCCCGGACATCACGTGGGAGCACAGCCACGTGTGCAGCGATGAGAAGGGGGCGATCAGGAGCTTCTGTGTCTATAGCGCTCCGAGCGCTGACCGTGTGCGCGAGCACGCTGATCGCGTGGGTGGCCACGCGGTGGTCAACGTGTATGAGATTGTCGGGGACATCACCCCGGAGGAGGTCAAGCTGTGATCGTTGTTCGGGCGGTTGAGGGTGCGGCGGGGTCGCGGCGCGTTTCGGGGCGGGGAGTGTCGGCGATGGCGTGCCACAGGGCCTGGTAGGCCAGCGCTCGCTTGAGCGCGAGGATACGCCGCCGCTCGTGCTCGGGGGGCAGGAGCGACAGCGCGCGTGTGAACAGGTCGACTGCTTCGGCGTAGGCCAGACGGGCGGTCGCCTGCTCGGCCGCGCGGGTGGCGTAGTCGAGTGCGTGCTCGCGGTCGACGGTCGGCGTCGCTTCGCACAGGTGGTAGGCGATCTCGGACAGGGCCGCCTCGCCGCGGGAGGCCTCCAGCGCCTCGGCGACGCGGCCATGGATCCGGCGTCGGTGCGCGCGGCTGAGACGCTCCAGCAGCGTGCGGCGCACCAGCGCGTGCGAGAACGCGAAGCGCTCGCGGTCGCTGGGCGCAAGCTCGAGCACGAGCCCGGCGGCTAGCGCCTGGTCCAGCGACGCTGCGAGGTCCTCGCCTTGCAGATCGCTGATCCGCTCGAGCGGCTCGAGCTCGAACTCGCCTCCGATCACGGCCGCCACAATCAGCAGCCTGACACAGGCCTCCTCGAGCGGCGCGAGGCGAAGGTCGATCACCTCGCGGACGCTCTCGGGCAGGCCGGCGCGCGCGAGCGAGAGCACCCCGCAGCTGCGGTCAGACTCGCTGAGGTGGCGCACGATCTCCTGCACGAAGAAGGGGTTCCCGGCCGCCTCGGCGCGGATCGCGTACACCAGCTCGGCTGACAGCTCCCGGCCGGTCAGGCTGCGAGACAGCTCCGCGACGTCGTCGTCGAGCAGCCCGCTGAGCGTCATCCGCTGCAGCAGTCCCTGCTGGGTGAGGCGCTGCAGCGCCTGCGCCAGCGGACCTCCGGGCGTCATCTCGGTCTGCCGCTGGGTGGCGAGCACGAGCAGCCGCATCTCCGGATGGGACTCGAGCATGTGGCGCAGCAGCGCCACCGAGGACTGGTCGGCCCAGTGGAGGTCGTCCAGCACCAGCAGGACCGATGCGTCCGCGGAGAGCTCAGCGAGCAGCGAGGCAACCGCGTCGAACAGTCGATAGCGCCTGCTCTCCGTGCCTGCACGATCGGCCGGGCGCTCGCCGGCCGGGCGCCGCAGGCTTTGAATGATCGGCTCCAGATCCGCCGCCCGAGGCTGCGCGCGGCGGCCGAGCTCATCCGGCGCGGCGACGGCGAGAAAGTGCCTGAGCGCCACGACGAAGTGCTGGTAGGGAACCAGCAGATCCTCGTTGGCCGAGCCGTGCAGCACCACTGCTCCGTGCTCGCGTGCCTCGAGGGCGAGCTCGCGCGCCAGGCGGCTCTTGCCGATTCCAGCCTCGCCCGCCACCAGCGCGACCCGCGCGCCGTTTCCCGCGGCGACGTCGGACCACAGCGCTCGTAACCTCGCCAGCTCCCGGGCGCGTCCGACGAACGCGGCCGGCGCCGGCTGGCGCAGCCCGGGTGGCAACGGGAAGGCAGCCCCGGGCATCCAGCCGGAGCTGGGGGGAGCACCAACCCTGTCAGCCGGGCGCGGCTCGTGGGAGTCCGCCGCCGCACGCGCCGCGGCGTCGTCACGGATTTCGAGCACCAGCTCGCGCGTCTGCTGGGAGGGCGAGATCCCCAGCTCGCGCCGGAGCCGATCGCGCAGCCGTGCGTATGCGAGGAGCGCTCCGGGACGGTCGCCGGCGGCGGCCAGGCGGGCGATCAATGCCCGCTGGGCGTCCTCGGCCAGGGGGTCGAGCGCCACCCGCCGGCGCGTGTAGCCGATCGCACCGCCGAGGTCGCCCCGCAGGTCGGCTTGCGCTGCGATGCGCTCGAGGAGCTCGGACAGCCGGTCGCGATGCGCGTCGCGGAACTCGTACACCCATTCGTCGTCGAGGCCGGCGAGCAGCTCCCCTCGGCACAGCTCGAGCGCCTGATCGAGCTGCTCGTGCTCGATCAGATCGCCGAACGCGATCGCGTCGACCCACAGCCGGGGGCTATCAAGGCCGACGCGCTCGCGCGTCGCCAGCAGCGCCTGCCCGGCCTCGGGGCCGAGCGATCGACGGATCGCCCAGATCGCGTTGCGCAGGCTCGCGCGGGCGCTCGAGTCCAGCACCTCGGGCCAGAAACGGGCGGCGACGTCCGCCCGCTGGTGGCTGCCGGGGTTGACCGCGAGCCACGCGAGCAACGACCGCGCACGCCATGAGCCGCCCAGTTCGACCGATCCCTTCGAGGTCTCGACCGCCAGCTCGCCGAGCAGGCGGATTCGCAACATTTAGCAAGCCTACCGCGGCGAACGTCTCAGCCATAGCGATCTCTCACGGATGCTGTGACGGTGGCTGGGACGGTCGTCCTGGAGCTGCAGCACCAAAGCGGTCACGACGGCGAAAAGGACAAGCGCCTTCGGTCGCGAACAGGGCAAGAGCTCATGTGCACTTCTGGAGTGAGCGGGAGGCACGCACTGGTGCGACGGGCGTCAGCTCCCAGAGCCGTAACGCCTGCGCGCTCGCGCGCGCAAGAGATCGTGTCTGTTAACCCAATGTCTGGGGAGAAGAGGATATGTCTGTAGCCGCGGCAGAAACACGTCGGAGCTTGCTCCCGCTCAGCTGGCGGAAGGGCACCGTCGGCGAGTATTTTGCCGAGTTTTTCGGGTGTTTCGTCCTGATCGCCCTCGGCGATGGGTCGGTGGCGATGTTGTGGGCGCTGATCGGGTCCGGACGCAGTCCCGGAGGGGCGCTGTTTTCGTCCGGTGACTGGCTGCTGATCACGTGGGGATGGTTCCTCGCGGTCATGTTCGGCGTCTACACGGTGGGTGGCATCACCGGCGCACACATCAACCCGGCGATCACACTTGGCCAGGCGATCCGCCGCAATTTCCCGTGGCGCAAGGTGCCCGGCTACTGGGCGGCCCAGGTGGTTGGATGCTTCGTCGGCGCGGCGCTCGTGTACTGGGTCTACTTCGCCGCGATCAACCATTACGACGTGATGAATCACATCGTGAAGGGGACGCCGAAGTCGGTCGCCACCTACAGCACCTTCGCCACCTTCCCCGCGGCATACTTTCACAACTGGGTCGGGCCTTTCGTTGACCAGGTGGTGGGCACCGGCTTCCTGTGCCTGTTCGTGTTCGCGGTCACCGATGAGTTCAACCTGCCGGTCAGGGCGAACCTCGGTCCGTTCGTCATCGGCTTGATCGTGATGGCGATCGGGGTCTCGTTCGGCGCGAACGCCGGATATGCGATCAACCCGGCCCGCGACTTCGGCCCGCGCATGTTCGCGTGGATCGCGGGATGGGGCAAGGTCGCGTTCCCCGGCAACTACGGCAACGTCAACGACTACTTCTGGATACCGATCGTCGGGCCGCTGCTCGGAGGCGCCATCGCCGCGTTCTTCTACGACACCTTCATACAAGACATCCTGAAGGCGCGGCGAGGCCCGGCGCCGGGAGTGGAGAGCGAGGGTCGAGTGGTCGAGGACATCCCGCCTCCCCCGGTAGAAGACTATTGACGGCTCCCCTGGTGGGTCCGAGGCCTGCCGGGCGCGACCTCACGCGACCACCCTCCGATTCAGGCGCCATTACGGGCGCTCGCGTCACTGCCACACGGTGAGCGGGGTCAGATGCCTCGAGGGAACTGCTGGGGAAACAGATACGAGGCAACCCCGAAGAAGATCCCGTTCACCACGTTGGAGGTCACGTTGTCGGTGTTGTCTTCGATGATGATCGTGGCGCGCTTGCTCGGCAGGTAGAACATGGTGGTGCCGTAACCGAGGATGCCACCGTTGTGGCCAATGAAACCATTGATGTTGATCAGGCCCAAGCCGTACCTGGACTTGATCTTCCCGCCCGCGGCCGAGAGGAGCGGTCGGGTACGCAGACGCAGCCGTTGCAGCTGGGGGCTGAGCAGAGTTCCGGTCGCCAGTGCCTTCGCCCACACGCGCAGGTCGCCGAGGTTCGAGATCATCGCGCCGGCACCGCCGGCCACACCGGGATTGCCGAGCGTCACGTCACGCAGCCCCAACGGCTGGACGAGATAACCGTGCGTGAACGGCGACGGCATCGCCGACGTCGTGGGGTAGCTGGTGTGCGTCATGTTCAGTGGATCGAGGATCTTCTCCTGGATGAGCTGGCCGAGGGGCTCGCCGGTGATCTTCTGGGCGATCAACTCCAGCAGCACGTAGTTGCTGTCCGAATACATCACCTGCTTCCCCGGCGGGAAGGGAGCTTTGTGGCGCCGGATGATCGCCAGCGCGTCCTGGGCGGTGAACGGCATCAGCGGATTGCCGAAATAGTCAGTGATGAACTTGGGGTCCGCGGTGTAGTCGTACACGCCCGCGGTCATGCCCAACAGCTGCGCGATCGTGATCCGATTGCCGTTCTGGATCCCCGGCACATAGCTGGACAGGTGATCCCCGAGAGCGAGCCGGTGCTGGTCCACGAGTTGCAGGATCACGGTGGCGGTGAACGTCTTGGTGATACTGGCAATCCGGAACCGATCACCGACGGTGATCGGGGCACCGGTTGAGATATCGCTGGTCCCGTTTGCGCGCACGTACGTGCCGACGCCGGGATCCCAAATGCCGATCACGAGACCAGGGGTGCCGGAGGCAGCCATCCCCGCGGTGACGATCGAGTTCAGCCCTCTGACGACGCCAGGGCTGAAGCTGGTGCTCGCCGACGAGATCTGGCACGCGCCAAAGAACACCGCACACACGGTCGACAGAGCGGCAATGGCGCTAACAAACCGTCCCCGAGTCACTGTGGCTCCTTCGATCGCGTGGGAGTATCGCAGATCCGGACCACGCTGATACGGTCTAGGTCGAGCGATGAGGCTCGCTCCGAGCGCGGCCCTGCCGCTGATGGCCTCTGCCAGTGTTGGTCGATGCGTGGAGGTCGTTTGTGCTTGGTCGTCGTCGGTCCAGTCGGCAAGATCGCTCAGCCGCCGTTGATGATGTGGGGTCGATCCCCAGCAGCGGGTTGACGCGCTGGCTGAGACAGGGGATCGAGTTGCACATGTGCCCGTTGTGTCGCGTCGCTCATAAGGCCGACCGCGAGTACATGTGGCAGTTCTCCGAGGAAGGATTCGGAAACGAAGCGACGATGGAGGCGCTGGCCCGCGCACGCGGGTTCTGCACCGAGCACGCGGACATGTTGAGACGGATCGACGTCGCGATGAAGTCGATGCTCGGGATCAGCACGATCTACGTCGAGCTGTTCGCGGGCTCGCCCGGGCTGTGCTTCCCTCATTTCGAGCTCGTGTGGGCCAGCGGCGGGACGTCTCAGGCACGCCAACTGATTCTCGACGTTCAGCGCCGCGCCGTCGCCGTAATCCTCGACGACCTCCGCGAGTTCATCCGCAAGGAGGGCGTGGAGTCAAAGCACGAGCCGAAGTCCACCGAGCAGGACGCCTGGCAACGCGCGATTGCGCTCACGGCGGGCTGGCCCGCTCCACCGGAGTCGGCGAGCATTCCCGAGACCCATCCTCTGCAGGCCGGGTAGAGGGATCTGGTGTGCTTGGGGCGACTCTCGCGAGTAGGCTGCGAAGGTATGAGCGCGATCAAGCAGGTCCACGCCCGGCAGATTTTCGACAGCCGTGGCAATCCGACGGTCGAGGTGGATGTGCGGCTGGAGTCCGGCGCGTTTGGGCGGGCGGCGGTGCCGTCTGGCGCGTCGACCGGCGAGCACGAGGCGGTTGAGCTGCGCGACGGTGGCGAGGCGTTCGGCGGCAAGGGGGTCTCGCACGCGGTCGACAACGTCAACGGTGAGATCGTGGCGCTGATCATCGGCCGCGACGCTGGCGATCAGGCCGGTCTGGATCGGGCGCTGATTGATCTAGACGGAACCGCGTCGAAGTCGCGGCTGGGTGCGAATGCGATCCTGGGCGTGTCGCTCGCGGTTGCGCGTGCCCAGGCTGCGGAGGTCGAACAGCCGTTATGGCGCTACCTGGGCGGCGAGTCGGCCGGGCTGCTGCCGATGCCGATGCTGAACGTGCTCAACGGTGGCGTGCACGCCGACAATCCGGTTGATTTCCAGGAGTTCATGATCGTGCCGGTCGGTGCCGAGTCGTTCGCGGGGGCGATGCGGATTGCCACCGAGACCTACCAGCAGCTCAAGCGCACGCTGCACTCTCGCGGCCTGGCGACCGGCGTGGGCGACGAGGGGGGGTTTGCGCCGGCGCTGGAATCCAACGAGGCGCCGCTGGAGCTGCTCGTCTCGGCGATCGAGTCGGCCGGATACCGCCCCGGGGCTGACGTCGCGATCGCGATCGACCCGGCCACCAGCGAGTTCTTCTCCGACGGCGCCTACCGGCTCACCGGGGAGGGCCGCACACTCTCCTCCGCCGAGCTGGTCGACTACTGGGAGGCGCTGGTCGGCCGCTACCCGATCGTGCTGCTCGAGGACGGGATGGCCGAAGACGATTGGGACGGCTGGCGCATGCTCACCGAGCGGCTGGGTCAGCGCGTGCAACTGGTGGGCGATGACGTGTTCGTGACCAACCCGGCCATCCTGCAGCGCGGGATCGACGCCGGGATCGCTAATTCGATTCTGATCAAGCTCAACCAGATCGGGACGCTGACCGAGACGCTGGAGACGATCGCGCTGGCCCACGCCGCGGACTACCGGGCTGTCGTATCGCACCGCTCGGGTGAGACCGAGGATCCGCTGATCGCGGATTTCGTCGTCGCCACCGGGGTCGGCCAGATCAAGACCGGCGCTCCGGCGCGCTCCGAGCGCGTCGCGAAGTACAACCAGCTGCTGCGGATCGAGGAGGAGCTCGGCGACCGGGCTCGTTTCGCCGGCCGCGCCGCCATCGAACGCCAGCCGTAGCGAGCCTCACCCGGCCGAGGTGGCTGCGCGCCGCCGCAGCGGGTGTGTCCCGAAACGATGACGCAAACCGCGAGCCTGTCGGTCGTCGCGTGGGCCAAGGGGTGCATGTACATGCATGAGATCCCAAATTGATTTGGCCGCACCGGATTTGTGCGATCACGCCTGATTGGGTCAGGCAGTGGAGGGGGTGTATTGTCGCGCGCTGGTGTGCCGGGAAGACTGGTCGGCGTCGTGATGTCGACCCCGCAGGAGGCAGATGGCCATTCCCCACCCGCCGGTCCGCGCAAGCCACCCGTCAGCGCGGGCCCGGTCAGCGGGCCTGTGAGGACGAATGTCGCCGCTGCTGGCCGCCCCGTTGTTTGTCGTCTCGCTCGTGGTCACGCTCGCCGCGGCGCGCCTGTTCGCGCGTAGGCTCGATCGCCTGGGGATCCGGTTCGGTTTTCCCGAAGCGCTAATCGGGCTGCTGACCGCGTTGGCGGCGGACGGCCCGGAGATCTCGACCGCGCTGGTGGCGCTGATCAAGGGCGCTCACGGCGTCAGCGTCGGAGTGCTGGTGGGGTCAAACGTGTTCAACCTGGCCGCGATGATCGGGGTCAGCGCGCTGGTGGTGGGGAGCGTTCGCCTGGCCCGCGACGTGCTCCTGCTCGAGGCTGCGGTCGGCGGGCTGGTCACGCTGATCGCGGCCGGCGTGCTGCTGGGCTGGATTCCCGCGGTCGTGGCGGTGATCCTGGTCGCCTGCGTGCTCGTCCCCTACCTGCTCCTGCTGATACACGGAGCACCCCCGTCGGTCCGCGCGCCTGTGGTCGGGGGGATGGTCGAGCGGTTGCAGCGGGCCGTGGCGCAGAAGCAACCGGCTCAGCGTCCATCCGACGACAATGACGATCCGGCCCATCATCTGCTGGGGCTGATGGTGCTCGACGTGTCGCTGATCGTGGCGGGCAGTGTTGGCATGGTGCAGAGCGCGCTGGCGCTGGGTGATCGGTGGGGGATCTCCAACGCCGTGCTTGGTGTGGTCGTGCTGGCCCCGCTGACCAGCATCCCCAACGCGCTGACCGCCGTGCGCCTCGGTCTGGCGCGGCGCGGAGCGGCGCTGGTCAGCGAGACGTTCAACAGCAACACGATCAACCTCGCCGCCGGGGTGACCATCCCGGCGCTGTTCGTCACGGTGACCGCCGCGTCCGCGGTGGCGAGAGTTGACGTCGCGTGGCTGATCGCGATGACGGCGCTGTGTGTCCTGTCGCTCGCGCGCCCCGACGGTATGCGACGCGTCGGCGGCGCCGCTCTCATCTGCCTCTACCTCGCGTTCGTCATCGTCCAGCTCGCTGCCGCGTGACGATCAATCGCTGAGGAGGGCGCGTTGGGCGACGGCGCGCACCATGAACGGCGCGTGCGCGGCGAGCTCCTGGAGCCAGGGGCGCAACCGCTCGACGCCGTCGATCACGATCAGGCTGCGCAGCGCCTCGACCGCCAGGAATGGATCGCGGTCAGCGACGACGGCGGCGCGCAGCGCCGGGGAGGCGTCGCGGCTGCGCAGAGATCCGAGGATCCGGGCGGCGGTGATCGCCCGGTCGCCGTCGGGATGGCCCAGCGTCCACATCAGTTGCTGGTCGTAGGAGAGTCCGGGCGGGCCCTCGACCGGCCGGCCGCACCGGCTGCACGGACCGGAGGGCTGACGATTGAGGCCGTAGCAGTGAAAGCACCAGTACAGAAGTCGATTGTCCCGCGTGAGCGGCGTGACGGCTCCGGGTATGATGTATGGAGGCGATGAAGCCCGCCTGAACCGCCAATCGTGGCTGATGGCTTCTGCCGTAACCGAACCGGTGGAAGCTCATCATGCGCAGTGATCGCTCAGGTCTCGGGACTGCCGTGCAGTTCCACAGCATCCTGTTTGACCGTCCCGAGGCAGGTGCCGATGTCGACGGCGCGCAGGAGCCCGGGTGCTTTGCCGATCTAAACCTCGACCAGGTCCTGGCCTCGATGACCGCCGGCCGCGAGGAGTACGACCTGACGCCGTTCTTCTATACCCCGATGCGCGATGTCGCGGGGGTGGACTATCGCCATGAGATCCTGCGCGACCTCGAGCAGCAGCCGGTGTTCGACATGGTGGGCAGGTTTGCCCGGCGGATGCAGACGATGCGCCGCCACCTCGCCCAGGCGCAGCGGCTGCACTACCGCTATCAGCAGGAGAGCCTGTTCCTGGACGCGGTGGATCTCTACTGCCAGGCCGTCGACACTCTGGCCCAGGAGCTCTCCGGTCTGGACGTCACGTCGCGGGGTTTCACGGCGCTGCGCGAGTACTTGGCTGACTACGTGGCCGGCGACGCCTTCGCCTCGCTCGCGGGCGAGACCCAGGAGCGCAAAACCGCCCTGGCCAGCGTGGACTACTGCGTGCACATCAAGGGGAACCGGGTCAGAGTCAGCAAGTACGAAGGGGAGGCCGACTACAGCGCAGAGATCGAGACGACCTTCGCGAAGTTCAAACAGGGAGCCGTGAAGAGCTACCGGGTCAAGCTCCCCGACGTGCTCGACATGAACCACATCGAAGCTCAGGTGCTGGATATCGTCGCCCGGCTGTACCCCGACGTCTTCCTGGCGCTCGACGATTACTGCGCCCGGCGCCGCGATTATCTCGATGCCACGATCGGCAGGTTTGATCGCGAGGTGCAGTTCCTCGTCGCGTATCTCGAGTACATCGAGCAGTTCAAGTCAGTCGGACTGACATTCTGTTACCCCGACGTCGGCGCGGGCTCCACCGACGTCTGGGCGGATCGCGCGTTTGACCTCGCCCTGGCCAACAAACTCGTGCCCGAGAAGTCGGCCCTGGTGTGCAACGACTTCTACCTGAACGATCCGGAACGAATTCTGGTGGTCACCGGACCTAACCAGGGTGGCAAGACGACCTTCGCGCGCATGTTCGGCCAGCTGCACTATCTCGCCAGCCTCGGCTATCCGGTGCCCGGCCGCCGGGCCCGCCTGTCGTTGCCCGACCGCGTGTTGACCCACTTCGAGGTCGAGGAGGACCTGGCGACGCTGAGAGGGAAGCTCGAGGATGAGCTGTTCCGAGTGCACGAGATCCTGGAGCAGGCAACCAGTGACAGCATCATCGTGATGAACGAGAGCTTCACCTCGACGACGCTGAGCGATGCGCTGTTGCTCGGCGCCGAGGTGATCACGCAGGTCACCGAGCTGGGCTCGCTATGCGTCTACGTGACGTTCGTCGACGAGTTGGCATCGTTGAGTGACGCGACGGTCAGCATGGTCAGCACGGTGCTGCCCGACAATCCGGCCGAGCGCACATACAGGATCGTCAGGAAGCCCGCCGACGGGCTGGCTTACGCGGCTGCCATCGCCGAGAAGTATGGCCTGACCTACGAGTCACTACACCGGAGGATTGCCCGATGAAGGTCTTCCTCATGCACGCCGATCAGGATTTCGATCTGCACCGGGACCTGCCGGCGAACGAGGACGCGCTGACCCGAGACCTGGAGCTGGACACCCTGGTCGGGGCCATGGCCGCAAATGACGCGTTCCTGTTCGGGCTGGCCAAGCGAGCGCTGCTCTGTAGCCTCGGCGATCCCCAGGCGATCGTCTATCGCCAGCACGTCCTGGCTGACTGTCTCAACCAGCCCGAGCTGGTGCGCGAGCTCTACGAACTGGCGGTCGAAGCGATCCGAGCCGAGAGGAAGGTATGGCGAAGCTCGTATGGCTCGCCGAACACGATCCTGCATAGATCGGTTGAGGTGATGACCTTGTTCGTCGGGTTTCTCAAGCGCCTGCGCGCGTTCATCGACGAGCACGCGGTCAAGTTCCCCTCTGAGGGGTTCACGCGCCTGTTCGAGATGCTCGCCACCGAGTTGGAGGCCGAGTATTTCCAGATCATCGATGCCCATCTGAAGGAGCTGAGGTTTCGCCGCGGCGTGCTGATCAGCGGTCGGCTCGGCCCCGGCAACAAGGGCGTTGACTACGTGCTGCGCAAGCCCGAGGAACAGGGTTGGATGCAACGGCTCCCGATCGGGAATCGCTCCGGTTACACCTTTACGATCGCTGACCGCGACGAGAGCGGTCTGCGAGCGTTGGGGGAGCTGGAGGGGAGGGGGATCAACCTCGTCGCCAGCGCGGCGGCGCAGTCGGCCGACCACATTCTCAGTTTCTTCACGATGCTCAGCGCGGAGCTGGGTTTCTACGTCGGCTGCCTGAACCTGCATGAGCGGCTGGCCGAGAAAGGCCACAGCACCAGTTTCCCGGTTCCCCTGGACCCGGGCGGGCCCGAGCTGTCCGCTCGCGGGCTGCGAGAACCGTGCCTGGTCCTGGCCAGCGACGGGAACGTCGAGGGGAACGATGTCAGCGCCGAAGGCAAGTCTCTGGTCATGATCACCGGTGCCAACCAGGGCGGGAAATCGACCTTCCTGCGCAGTGTTGGCCTGGCCCAGCTGATGATGCAGAGTGGCATGTTCGTGCTGGCGGAGTCGTTCCGAGCCAATGTGTGTGGTGGCGTGTTCACGCACTACAGCCGGGAGGAGGATGCCACGATGGAGAGCGGCAAGCTGGACGAGGAGCTGAGCCGGATGAGCGACATCGCGGACCGGATCACCCCACACTGCCTGCTGCTGTGCAACGAGTCGTTCGCGGCGACGAACGAGCGAGAGGGATCGGAGATCGCGCGGCAGGTCGTCCGCGCGATGATCGAAGCCGGGATCAAGGTCATCTTCGTCACCCACCTGTTCGACCTGGCGCACGGGTTCTATCTCCAGGAGATGGACACGGCATTGTTCCTGCGCGCCGAACGGGAACCCAACGGTACCCGCACATTTCGACTGCTCGAGGGCGAACCGCTCCCCACCAGTTACGGCGAGGACTCGTTCAGGCGGATCTTCGGTCGGGAGACTGACCCCGCATCGGAGGCCAACGCAGCATCGGAGGCCAACGCCGCATCGGTGTCACGCGCGTAGGGTCGCGACCATGGCCCGCTCATCCAGGAGCAGATCGAGTGCCTCGAGGACCGAGCGGCAGACAATGTCAGCGGCGGTCAGTGCCGCCACACTGGCCCCCTCCGGGCCGACCACGGCGATGCCGAGCGCCGCGGCGCTCAGCATCGAGACATCGTTGGTGCCGTTCCCGATCGCCGCGCAGTGCTGGGGGCCCAGCCCCTCGAGGAACGCTCGCTTCTCAGCGCCGCTCGAGATTCGGTGCGCTGAGATGTGCAGTTCGCTGGCCAGCTCATCCAGGGTTCCGAACGTGTCAGCGGAGAGAGCGTGCAGATTGAGTTGGCGCTCGATCAGTGACAGCCGCTCGGCCACGCCGTCGATGAGTGCCCCGCGGTTGGTAAGCGTGCCGTTGAGGTCAAGCAGAAGATGCTCGATCTCAAGCCACGGACGGCCGGGGATGTCAATCGTCACTGTCATGGCAGAGAGCTTGCCGCGACAACACTAGCGATGCCGACTGAGAACAGCCACATCACCATCGCCGCCCGCTGGCGCGTGCTGCGAGCGATTGACGAGCTGCTCGGCGGCCCCGGCGATCTCCTCGCGCCGAGGGTCATCGACGAACTGCGGGCGGGCCGGGCGCGACTCGCGCAGGCGCGGTTCAACCTGGCGGTGCTGGGTGAGTTCAAGCGCGGCAAGAGCACGCTGATCAACGCTCTGCTCGGGCGCGAGGTTCTCCCAACCGGCGTCGTGCCGCTCACCTCGATTGTCACGGTCATCCGGCACGGCCCACGCGACCGGCTGATCGTCCATTACCGGGACGGACGTGAGACCGAACACGCCGTCTCGGAGCTGGCGGGCTTTGCCACCGAACGCGGAAATCCCCACAATCGGCTGGGCGTCGAGTTGACCAGCGTTGAGCTGCCGGCGGAGCTACTGGTCGGCGGCCTTCAGCTCATCGACACACCGGGAATCGGCTCCGTGCATGAGCACAACACGGCGCTCGCGTGGGAGTTCCTGCCTCGCGTCGATGCGGCGCTGTGCGTCCTGACCGCCGATCAGCCGTTCGCTCAATCCGAGCGGGAGTTCTTCGCCGCGGCCGCGGCGCGGGTGCCGAGGCTGCTGATCGTCGTCAACAAGATCGACCATCTCCAGCGCGGCGAGCGTCAGGTCGCGCTCGAATTCATCGAGGGTGCGGCGGACGAGTTGCTCGCCGGAAGCGAGCTGGAGTACTTCGCGCTCAGCGCCCGCGACGGAGAAGGCGTGGCTCGGCTGTCGAGACGGATCGCTCAGCTCGCGCAACGCGAGAGTCACGCGCTGCTTGTCCGATCGGTCGGTAGGCTCACCGCGCTCGCCGCGCGGGACGCGGCCCAGGCGATCGACTTCGAGGCACGGGCGATCGAGCTCACGTTCGAGGAGCTGCGCCGGCGGGCTGAGTTGTTCGCCGCGCGGTCGCGGGCTCTCCGGGCGGCTCGAGCCGAGGCGGCGGACCTGCTGGAGCGGGGTGTCGAGCGACTGCTCGACGAACGGGTGAATCGGCCGCTGCTGGCGTTCGCGCAGATGGAGGCCGACGCGCTGAGGGGCGGACTGGCCGCGCACGCCAACGACCTCGGCCGGGTCTCGGCCGGGGAGCTTGGGCCGGCCCTCGCCGCCTGGACCGATGAGACGATCCGCCAGCGCTTCGACGAGCTCGTACCCCAACTCGAGGCGTCCGTGTCCGATGAGGTACACGAGCTGCAGCATCGCTTCGCGCGCCGGATCGAGGAGATCCTGCTGCAGGTGCAGGACGCAGCGCAAGAGGTGTTCGGATTGCGGGCGAGCAATCAGCTCCCTGACGTCGACCTCAGCGAACCGGCGCGGTTCTCGTTCAAACTTGAGGACGTCGGCCACATGCTCGACTACGTCGTCACGGCGGGCCGCCGCGCCGTGCCGGGAGCGCTCGGTCGCCGGATGGCGGTGCGCGACGCCGAGGACCGACTGCTGCAGATGGCCGATCGTCACGCCGGCAGGCTTCGCTCAGCGTTGGTGGAACGCGTGCGCGAGGCCGTGACCCGCTACCAGCGCGAGCTGAGCACGCTGGTGGACCAGGCCGTTCAGGCGATCGAGGCTGCGGTGCAGCGGGCGGCCACGCAGCGCAGCCAGGGCGAGCCCGAGGTGCGCCGGCGTGCCGGCGAGCTCGAGGGTCTGCGCCGCCGGGCCGAGTCGCTCGCCGACGAGCTGACAACGCTCGTGACTGAGGTCGGCGATCAGCTCGCAGGCGATCAGGACAGCGGTTCTGCTCGGACCGGCGCCGGCGCGCCCATCAGTGCGTGACCGTCGATCTGCGCGATCAATCGCCCATACGCCGTGGCCTCCGGGCCCTTGGGCTCGTGACGAGAGGCCCACGCTTCTTTGCGCGAGCTCTCCTCGAGCTCCCAGCTGAGCACTCCGAGTCTCGCGGCCAGGTGCCGGTGCGCGAGCGCCGCGGATTCCGGCTCGGCCAGCTCCCGCACGTGGCGGGCGCAGAGACCGTGGGCTCTGCGGTAGGCGCTCCCCACCGCGGGCAGCCTGAGCGCGGCGACGAGTAGCGCCAGTTCACGCCGCTGCGCCACGGCGACGGCGCGGCAGATCGGGCACAGGCGATCCCCGGCCAGGCCCGCGCGCGCCGGCCCCCAGTCCGTGCGGTCCACCGGCGAGGATTTCGGTGCCGCCGTGCCCGTTGCCGCCCGCCGCGGCCAGCGAAAGCGCAGGTCGGCGTCGGCTCGCCGCGAGCTGCCACGGCCACCGCGGTCGGCCGAGCGAGCCGCCGGCAGCGCGAGTTCGGCTGACACGTTGCGCAGCTCGGAGCGCCAGCGGTCTCCGGTCCGGCGGCCGGCCGCGGCGCCGGTGTCCGCGTCCAGCGCGGCCAGGTCGGCGAGATGAGCCGGGCACACCTCACCCGGGTCGTTGGTGAGGATCTGGCCGTGCTGGCAATGCTCGGCCACCAGCCACACGAGATACTCGCGCTCGGCTTGGCCGCTGCGCAGGCAGGCCGGGCAGGAGTCCACGAGCAGGCGCTCGAGCAGGTTGTGGATCGTGCCGCCCGGCGGCAACCCGGCGCTCGCGCTGTCGGGCACGCGGGCGCGCCAGATCGCCCGGGTGGGAGCGTCGCGATCGAGACCGGTCAGCGCGCCCATGTCGTCTGCGCTGTGCTCCAGCCGCGCCGCCAGCGTGTGGCAGACCAGTTCCAGTGCGGACGGCTCGGCCGTGGGCACGGCGGCGAGCAGGTGCGGCAGGCACAACCCACCCGCCTCGACGTAGCGCCCCGCCAGGCGCTGGTCGTCGAGCCCGCGGAGGACTCCGGTGAGGACAAGGTTGACGTTGAACTGCGCGCTCGCGCAGGCCGGACAGGCCGCCGGCGGGTCCTGCGCCGCCACCCGCGCGACGGCCGTCTTGGCCACCTCGCGATAGACGCTCGTCAGGGTGGCCGGCTCAAGCTCCCCGCCGAGCAGGCGACGCGTGTGAGCCGGGCACATGCCCAGCGCGGCGCGCAGGCGCTCGATCGTCTCCGGCGCGGCGTGGGACTCGATCGCGAACCAACGGAAGAACCGATCCTCCGCTTGCGCGACGAACCGACAGGCGGGGCAGCCATCCTCGCTCAGCAGGACCTCCACCTCGGAGCGCAGGGCGTCGCTCATCGGTGCCCTCGCCGGGCGAGCAGGGCGATCGTCCCCACCGCCATCACGGCGGCAATGGCGCCGGCCGCGGTGAGCGCCACCGAGCGAGCGGCCCCGATCGTCGCCGCAGCGGCCACGACGGCTCCGGCCCCCGCGCCGAGCGCCGACAGCGCCAGGATCGCCGCGAGCCGCGAGGCGATCCAGCCGGGGGTCAGACAGCCCACCCCGCGCAGGTCGATCGAGGCTTGCGCGACTTCGCCGACGAGCAGCAGGCCGGCACCGTAGATTGGCGCCAGCACGAGGCTGTCGTGTCCGTGCAGCAGGAACACGACCGCGAGCAGCGCCAGCGACCACGGGATCGGCGCGGCGCTGCCGATCGCGACCGCGAGCGCGACGAGCAGCACCGACACGACCGTCCCGCTCCAGGCCAGGCGGGCGGATGTGCCCGTGCCGGCGGCGACGAGCGTGCCCAGGGCAGCGGCGAGCGCGAGCGCGGCGAATGCGGCCGCTACACGGGCAGGACGTGCCGGGCGGAGCGGCGAAATGAGTTCACCCCCTCGAGTGCGGGCGCGAGGCTGTCGTCCTCATCCCAGCGCGCGACGGCGATGCCGAGCGCCTCCAAGCGGCCGCGCAGCACCTCGCGCTGGAGCTGCCACAGGCGTCGGGCCAGGGCGTCGGCCGGCCTGGCGGCGGGGGGAGCGTAGCGAAGCGGCGAGACCTCGATCACGGTGAGATCGCAGCCGCGGGTGCGCAGGTCAAGCAGCAGGCCGATCGCGCGCTCGTCGAGCAGGGGCGTGATCGCGATCACGAGCGCCCGCGGCGGGAGGACCCGGCGCGGGATGCTCTGGACATCGCGCCAGGCATAGCTGAAGATGATGTCGCTGGCCAGCAGAGCGTCGATGATCTGGTAAAGCTGAGTCGTCCCGAACCCGGGCTCGAGCCAGCGCAGCCCGCCGCCGAAATCGACCACGCCGACGCGGTCGCGCCGGGCCAGGTGCGCTCGGGCCAGCGAGGCGGCGGCGCGCACGGCGCTGTCGAGCGTCCCGGCCGCGAGGTCCCGCGCCTCCGCGAACGTGTCGAGCATCAGGATGACGTCGCTCGAGTGCTCGGGATGGCGCTCGCTGACGTAGGTCGCGCCGCGACGGGCGCTCGCGCGCCAGTTGATCTGACGCGCGCGGTCGCCGGTGGCGAACGGACGCAGGTCGGCGAACTCGATCCCGTCGCCGGGCTGGCGCGCGACATGCGTCCCGAGAAACGGCTGTGTGTGACGCGGCGCCACCAATTCACGGAGTGGCTGCTCGCGCGGAAACGCGCGCACGGCCAGCCGCTGGTCGAGCCGCTCGCTGCTGACGCTGACGCCGAAGCGGTCACGCGCGCGCACGCTCAGCGGCCCGACCGTATGGGCGCCCCAGCGCTCGGCCCGGAGCTCGAACCCGAGCGTGAGCCGCTCGCCACTGGCCAGGTGGACCGCGATCGCGCCCGACGCCACGCGGCCCAGATGTGCGCTCGTGGCCAGCGTCAGCTCGGCCTGGACTGCGCGGGCCCCCTGGTTGTGCAGCGCGACGGTCGCCCGTAGGTGCTCGCCCTCGAGCACGCGCGCGTGGTCGACGGCTACGACCGCGGTCAGACGAGGGTCCTCGGCGAGCGTGAGGCCGACGCCGGCGAGCAGCACGAACGGCGCCGCGAGCACCGCCAGCTCCGGGCGCCCGGTCGCCAGGGCGCCGATCAGCCCGGCGCCCGCCAGCCCGATCAGGCCCCGCAGCCGCGGTGAGACAGAGCCGGTCATGTGCGCGCCGGCGCCCCGGGCTCGACGACCGGTGCGGGCACGCTGGCCAGGCATTCGCCGATCACATCGCCGGCCGCGACGTGCTTGATCCAGAGCTCGGGGCGCAGCGCGATGCGGTGCGCCAGCGCGGGCACGGCGACCGACTTGACGTCGTCGGGGACGACGAAATCGCGACCGTCGAGCGCCGCGCGGGCTCGGGCGAGTCCCAGCAGCGCGAGCGTTCCGCGCGGGCTCGCGCCGACCTGGACCTGCGGGCTGGACCGCGTTGCGGCCGCGATGGCCACGATGTACCGCACCACGCTGTCGGCCACGTAGACGCGCTCGACCGCCTGCTGCATCGCGATCAGCTGTGCGCGGTCGACGATCGCCGACAGCTCGACCTCGTCGCGGTCTCGGGCCAGGCGGCGCGCAAGCAGCTCGACCTCCGCCTCGACGTCGGGGTAGCCGACGGCGATCCGCAACAGGAAGCGGTCAAGCTGCGCCTCGGGCAGCGGGTAGGTGCCCTCGTACTCGATCGGGTTCTGCGTGGCGAGCACCAGGAACGGTGGTTCGAGGCGGCGGGTGCCGTCCTCGACGGTGACCTGGCGCTCCTGCATCGCCTCCAGCAGCGCCGCCTGGGTCTTCGGTGGCGCGCGGTTGATCTCGTCGCCGAGCAGGATGTTGGTGAAGATCGGTCCCGGGCGGAAGCTCACCTCGCCCCGCTGCTGGTCATACACGTTCGAGCCCGTGATGTCGGCGGGCATCAGGTCCGGCGTGAACTGCACGCGGGTGAAGCGCAGGCTGGTGGCGGCCGCGAACGAGCGGGCGATCAGCGTCTTGGCCAGCCCGGGGTTGTCCTCGATCAGGACATGGCCGTTGGCGAGCAGCCCGAGCAGGACGAGCTCGAGCGCGTCGTGCTTGCCCACGACCGCCCGCTCGATCTCTTGCAGGATTCGCTCGCTGCGCTCAGCCAGCTCGGCGCATGACAGCGTGCCGTCGTCCGCGTTCACAACGCCTCCAACCTGTCGAGCATGGTCGCGAGCTCAGCGTCTGAGAGGCCCGGCGCTCGCCGGTCCTCGGGGAACGGACGACCCGGCCGCACCAGCTCCCATAGGCGATCGCCGAGCAGCGGTCGCCCCGTTTCGTCTGACAAGCCCTCGAGCGTGACGCCCCGCGCGGCCAGCCGCGTCGACGCGATCTCCGCGAGCAACGGGCGCAGGTAGGCGTGGAGTTGCAGCGCGCTCACGTGGGCGGTCCCGATCAGCCGCTCCAACTCGACGAGTTGCGGCGGTGACGATGGCGCGCGTGGAGCACCCCGTCGCGGCCGGCCTGACGGGCCGGCGGGCACGAGCGCGACGCAGATTGCGGCGGCGACCGCGGCAATCGCGATCAAGGCAATCTCGAGCGCCAATGTCATCGCCGGCGCTCCGGCGGGGGAGCAGCCCGTCGGGTCCGCTCAGGCATTGGGGCGGAGGTCATCGGCCGCGTTCTCCACCCAGGCTGTCGCGCAGGGAGCTCAACGCGGCCAGCGTACGGCCGCGGGCGTGCTCGGAGATCGGATGCGTGCTGAAGCGCGCCTCCTCGAATCGGTCGGTGATCGTCACCGCGGGATCTGCCGGGGCCTCGCTCGCCCTCAGCACCCGCCACAGATACTCGCGCGGCGCCTCGGCGCCCCGGCGCCCGAGGTCGTGGGCGGCGAACGTTTGCTCCATCGCGGCGTAGGCGGCGATCACCGCGGCACGGGGATCCTGCGTTGAGTCGAGCGCCGAGATCGCTGCCTCCACTGCCGCTCTGCTCGCGGGAGTGCGAGCAGCTTCGTCGGTGAGCGTGCGCGAGCGTCGCAGCAGTACCCAGCCACCGATCAGCGCCGCGACGGCCAGGATCCCGAGCACCGTCCACGGCAGCCACGAGGGAAGCTCGAAGCTCCTCGCGCCGGGTGGGGGTGCCGGCGTCGCCGCCACAGCGTGCGTCGGCACTGCTAAGCGGGGCCGCGCGGGCGCGGGGATGATCCGCGCGCCGAGGACTGCGGCGGCGACCAATGCGGCGCCGAGGGCGAACGGGATCAGGATCGCCGCGAGCTTCCACGCCCAATGCACCTCTAAGGCTGGTCGTTCGCGCTCTGGCTCGTCGTCGCGGCGCCGGCGACCGGGCGCCAACAACACGGTCATCGCCCCCAGTGCGATCGCGCCGGCACCGACGACGAGCAGGCACAGCGCCGCGAGTGGGGTGCGCGCCGAGCTGGCGTTCACCGGCGTCGAGCCGTCCAACGGGACGCGGCCGGCCAGCGCAACGACGGCCACCAGGGCGGCCAGGCCGCCCGCCGCGGCGCCCGCCGCGTTCCACCGCTTCGATCGTTGCGCTGCGTTCATCGCTCCTGTTGTGTTGGCCTGCCGGCCCGTGACCGGACCCTAGAAGCCATCAGCGCCAGGAGGCGCGTTTGAAGGCGAGCTTCATCGCCTACCGACGAGGATACCCGCGTCCCGGCCGGAGCCGAGCGGCGGCGGGCGCGCCCCAGTGCGGCGGCTCGCACTGCCGCAGCAGCGCCTGAGGCGAACGAGTCTCGTAAGGTAGGTAACCTACCCTACAGCAGCAGGTCAGCGAGATATTCGCTGGTGGCGCTGGCGGCTTGCGCTCGGGAGAACAGGTGCCCCTGCGCCTGGGTGCAGCCGGCCAGACACAGCTGGCTGAGCTGCTGCTCGGAATCCACGCCGTCGGCCACGACGGTCAGGCCCAGCGCCCGGCACAGATCGATCACCGCCTTCACGATTGCCGGGTCGGCGGGGCTGCGCCCGATCCCGTTCGTGAGCGAGCGGTCGATTCTGAGGCCGGCGAGCGGGAACTCCGTGAGGTTGGTCAAGGACGCGTACCCGGTGCCGAAATCAGCCAGTATCAGCCGCACGCCGGCGTCGACCAGTTGGGTGAGAACGGTCGCCGTGGAACCAGCTCCGGCGAGCAGGACGCTCTCGGTGACTTCCAGCCCCAGCGTCCCGTGCCGCAGCCCGCTGCGGGTGACGATGTCCGCGACATCGGCTGGAAACAGGCGGTCTGCGATCTGGCGCGCTGAGACCTTCACGAGCACCTGGAGCGGAACGTCGAAGCGCCGTTGCCATACCGCGGCCTGCTCACATGCCCGAGTGAGGACCGACCGTCCCAGCGCGATGATGAGGCCGGTTTCCTCGGCGATCGGGATGAAGTCCGCCGAGGCGATCAGACCGCGTTCGGGATGCTCCCACTGTACGAGCGCCTCGATTCCCGTCGGTCGACGGCTGACGGTGTCGATGATGGGCTGGTAATCGACGCGCAGCTGATCGTGGTTGAGCGCTCGTCGCAGCTCCGTTTCGATGCGCAGTCGAGCGAGGTCCTCGGCGCGCATCCCATCGTCGAAGACCTCGTACTGGCCGCGTCCGCGTTTCTTGACCCGGTACATCGCGGCGTCGGCGTCGCGCAGCATCGACTCCGGCGTATCGTAGGGGCTGGTCGCGATCGAGATGCCGATGCTGGCGGTCATGAAGTGCTCGCCACTCTGTAGCCCAAACGGCTGAGCCGTGACGGCGGCGACTCGCTGCGCGACCGCCGTGACCTCGTGCACGCTGCTGGGCGCCTCGCAGACGATCACGAACTCGTCGCCGCTCAGCCGCGCGACGGTGTCGCTGGAGCGCAGGATCTGACGCAGTCGGGGCGCGAAAGCGACCAGGAGTTCGTCGCCGGCGCGGTGTCCGAGCGAGTCGTTGATGATCTTGAAGCGGTCGAGGTCGAGCATCAGCACTGCAACATTCGTCCCGTCGCGGCGTCGGCGGCTCAGCGCGTGGTCGAGGCGGTCGAGGGCCACGGTGCGGTTCGGCAACCCGGTCAGGGGATCGTGGCGGGCGGCGTGTCGGCTGATGGCCTCCTCGCTATGGCGCTCAACCGAGGCCGAGAGGACGTTGGCGACCGCGGTGAGAAAGTTCACGTCCTCCTCGTCGAAGGTGCGCTGAGCGCTGGTATAAGCGCTGAGCACACCGAACGGCCGCGCGCGGCCCTCGATAACGACGCTCATACCACTGACGACGCTGTGATCCAGAAGCAGCGTGTCCCGGTCAAACCTGTTCTCGACGCTGAGGTCCGCCACGACGACCGGTTCGCGCCGAATGAGAACGTAGCCTGGCTCGGAACTCGGGTCGTTGCGTATCTCGGCGGGCTCGAGGACTCCCTCGCGAAAGCCGACACTGGCCGCGGTCTCGAAGGTCTCCTCGCTCGGACGCAGCGCACGCACCACGCAAAATCCCAGATCAAGGGTACGTGCGACGGCAGCCACAACCTCGTCGATCAGCGTCTTCAGGTTGCGCTCGCGCAAGGCGGACTGGCCCAATCGCGCCACGCACTGCTGCTGGCGCGCGTGCTGGGCCAGCCGCCGCTCAGCGTTCGTTCGCTCGGTGATGTCACGGACCACGACCAGTGCGGACTCGACCCGTCCGTCCTCGCCGCGGATGGGCACGGCGGTGACGACGAACCTGAACCCGTCACTGTCGAACTCGAACGCACCACGTTCGCCGTCAAGCGCGCCTTGATAGCAATCCAGCGACATCGCCAGCACCTCACTGGGCAGCTCGCCTTGGAGTTCGGCCACCAGCCGCCCCCGGAACATGGTCTCGTCAACCCACGGGAGCTGGCGTACGCCCTCGCCCTCGGCGATCAGGACGCGCAGATCTCGGTCCAGGAGAAACATCGACGTATCAGGCAGGTTTGCGGTCAAGGTGCGATGCAGCAGCGCCAGATCGGACGCTGCGAGAGTGCCGTCGCCTGCTGAACCGCTCTGTGGCTCCATCACATCCGTTCTCTTCAATCAGATCACCTTCGGCGGCGCGCGTGCCGCGCGCCGCTTACGGTCGACGCTCCTTTGGAGTTAATTCGGTGGCGGGAGGGCTTAGAACTCTCTAATCAGCGGCGTCTAGCCAAACGTACGAGCGACGGTGACCGCAACGAACGTCCAGAACCCTCCGCGCGGTTCGCGTCGGCTGGCGCGGTTGCCGATTGCGATTGGTAGCAGGCGATTGTGGAGGTCTGGTGCAGCGCCGTCCCGCGAGGAAGGTACGTGATGGGGTCCAGTAGTGGACGTGCTATGGGTGCCGAGTCGGCGCAGCCGGCCAAGCATCGGCCTGATCAGCTCGCGGTGGGGCTCGCCGGATGCGAGGAGTGCTTCCACACGTCGATCGAGACGATGATCGACCCGTTCGTATTGCTGAGACCCGTGCGCCACGAGTCGGGCGAGATCGTCGACTTCTTCTACGAGTACGCCAACGATGCCGCGTGTGAGGCCAACGTTCTCGCGCGCGAGGAGCTGCTCGGTATGCGTATGCTCGACCGGTCCACACAGTTGGCACCGGTGGGGTTGTTCGCTGCTTACGTGGCGGTGATTGAGACCGGTCAGCCGCTGGCGCTCGACGATTTTACGCAGCCCCACCGCCGCGGCGGAGAGCCCGGCCGGCGTTGCTTTGACGTGCGAGCACTGAGGGCCGGGGAGCTGCTCGTCCTCACCTGGCGGGATGTGACTGAGCGGGATCGTGATCACGACGTTCTCGGCCAGCCACACGATGTCTTGGCTGCGGCCGATGCCACGCGCGAGAACACCGCCTCAAAGGTCCAGGCGGCCGAGCTGCGCGCGAGCGAGCATTTCCTGGCCGCGCTGACCAACAGTATGGCCGAGGGGATGTTCTCATTTGACTGTGACGAGCACGTCACGTACATGAACGAGGCGGCCGAGCAGCTCCTCGGTTGGACCATGCATGAGCTCGGTACCCGCTCGATGCACGACACCGTCCACTTCCAGCGCGAGGACGGCTCGCCCTACGCGGCAGCCGACTGCCCGCTGTTCATTGCGCTACGCACGGGCAAGACGGTCCGCGTCGAGGACGATACGTTCACCCGGCGTGACGGCCGGCTGTTGCCCGTCTCCTACAGCGCCGCGCCGATCACGATCGACGAACAGGTTCAGGGGATGGTGGTCGTATTCGGAGACGTCAGCGCGCGGCGCGCCAAAGAGCAGCGCCACAAGCGCGAGCTCGAGACGCTCACCTGGGTCGGCCGGATCCGCGACGCAATCGACGAGGACCGCCTCGTGCTCCACGCGCAGCCGATCATCGACGTGCAGACCCGCGAGCTGGTCGCGTACGAGCTGCTGTTGCGGATGGTGGACCGCGACGGCGTGCTCATCCCGCCGATTCGCTTCCTCCCCGCCGCTGAGCAGTTCGGGCTGATCGAGGAGATCGATCGCTGGGTGCTCTCCGAAGCAGTCAAGCTGGCGGGCCGCGGGATCAAGGTGCAGTTCAACATCTCCGGCAAGTCACTCGGTTCGCGCGAGCTGATCGGCGATCTGGTCCGCGGACTGCATGAAACCGGCGCCGCCCTGGGGCTGCTCGTGTGCGAAATCACCGAGACCGCGCTCGCCACCGATGAAGCCGTCGCAGAAGCGTTCGTGCGCGAGCTGCGCGAGCTCGGCTGCGAAATCGCCCTCGATGACTTCGGCGTCGGCTATGGCGGCTTTAGCTATCTCAAGCGCCTGCCGATCACCGTGTTGAAGATCGATATCCAGTTCGTGCGCGATCTGCTCGAGAGTCCTCAGAATCAGCACGTCGTCAAGGCGATCGTCAACCTCGCCCAGGGGTTCGGGCGCCAGACGGTCGCCGAGGGCGTCGAGAACCAAGCCACGCTCGAGCTGCTCAGGGAGTACGGCGTCGACTTCGCACAAGGCTTCGCGATCGGGCGCCCGGTGCCCATCGACACCCTGTTTGACACCGGCGCGTCCAGCCCGGACCCAGCCTAGGGGAGAGCGCTAATTGGTCTGCTGGCCGGCCGCGTTGACGGCGTACCAGCGGCCGCCGTACTCGCTTTGGCCAACGTTGAGCGTCGAGCCCGGGCCGAAGTCGGCCTCGTCGGTGTAGAGCGGGTGACCGGCGTACGTCACCTGCCTGACGTCGCCGTGTAGCTTGATCGTGCCGAGCAGTGACGACCGAACTCCGGCACCGGCCACCGGCCGGCTCCTTGTGGTCAGTGCCGGCCAGGCACCGAGGCATCCCGACACGGACGCGCAACGGTCCTGGTCGCGCCGGTCCCGAGTGAACATATAGAGCGTGAATCCTGACCGATCGGTCAGGATCTTCCCGGCGTCCGTGCGCTCGAGCCTGACCGTCGGTGCGGTGACGGCGGAGGCGGAGGAAACGCCGAGCGTGGCGCCCGTCCCGACAGCGAAAGCGGCGCCGGCAAGCGCGGTCACAACGGCCAGACGGTTGCATATGCGTGTCACAGAGAAATGTCCGGGTCCGAGCGGACCCGCCAACGCCCTCGCTCATTCGGAAAACCCGCGCCGATAGGTTAGCGTTCAATACCCACATGAGGGCTGAGGGCGGCAGCGACGGGCGGCAGTTGACCCGCCGGACATTCCTGACCGGCGCGTCCGCGGTGGCCGCCGGTGGGCTTGCCGCCGCACTCCGCGCGCGCCGCGCTTTCGCCACCAGTGGGGTGTCGGTCCTGACACTCGGCAGCCAGCCGCCGGGTCTGCCGGCGCGCCAGCACGCATGGGTTGCGTCGCTGTCGGTCGACTCAGTGGGGGACCCGATCGCCCCGCGGTTCGATCGCCTGCTGTTTTTCGATGTGAGGGGGCGACCGACGCCGGCGTACGCGCGACTGCTGGAGGCGGCGCTACGGACGCTCGAGCGCCGCTACCCCTGGGGACCCGACGGGCTGCTGTTCACTGCCGGCTGGGGTCCCGCATACTTCCGGCGCGTGTTGGGCATCGCCTCGCCGATTCCGACCGCGACGGGCCTGTCGAACTTCGAATCCCCGGCGATCGATGAGTACCACTTGTGCCTGCACTTTGCCTGCGATGATCAAGAGCGCCTCGCCGCCGTCGAAGCGGCGCTCGTCCGTGGCGCCAGGCTCCCCGGGGCCAACGGCACACTGGCGCTCTCCCCGGCGCTGCGCTGGCGCGAGACCCGGACCGGATTCGTCGGCGCGGGGCTGGCCGCAGCCCATCAGGACGTCCGGGGCATTCCGCCGGGCCGGCCGGTCGGGGCGGGGTCACCTCTGTTTATGGGCTTCAAGTCCGGCTTGCGGAAGAATCAGGCCACCGAGGACGGCGTGACGATCGCGGGCGGTCCGTTTGCGGAGGGCACGACGATGCAGGTGAGTTACATGCGCCTGCAGCTCACACAGTGGTACCAAGGACTGTCCTACGGTGAGCGCGTCGCGCGCATGTACTCACCCGAGACAACGGCCGAGCAGGTCAAACACTTCACGACCGATGCCGAGAGCAACCCGAAGCTCATCAACCAGGCGATCAGTAGCTACGGAGTGATCGGACATTCGCAGACCTCAGCTCTGGCCCGCCGTAACGGCAAGCCGCTCATCATCCGCCGCGACTTCAACACCGTCGACGGTGGCTACGCCGGCCTGCACTTCGTCTCCGTGCAGCGCTCGATCGATGACTTCGTCACCACCCGCAACGCCATGAACGCGACCGGTGCGCACCTCCAGAACCCTGCGATCACCGACACCGTCAACAACGGGATCAACGAGTTCATCTCCGTCCTCAGGCGCGCCAACTACATTCTCCCCCCACGGGCAGAGCGCTCATTCCCGTCGCTCCCGGGCGGTCAGGCGGCACTCGGCTGACCCCGGGGCCTGAACGCGGGCAAGCCGACGAGCTACGCGCTGTCGATGACGCCCTGGCGTTGATTCTCCGGATCTGACCGGCATCCCTTGCGTGCGTAGTGGCGGCGGGCGCGGTCGCGGTTGCCGCAGTCGCGGGAGCTGCACCATCGGCGGCTGTGGTTGCGGGTTCTGTCGAGGAACAGCCAGCCGCAGCCGTCGTCGTCGCAGCGACGCAAACGGTCCGGGGGCATCGTGTGTAGGAGATCGAGCGCATGCAGCGCGAGAACCGGAGTGATATCGAGCCGGCCGCGCACGTCGAGGGTCCATCGCGGCGGCGTGCCGGTGAGGCTGCTCGCGGTGACTGCGTCGGCGAATGCGCGGTGCAACGGGGAGCCGTCCCTGATCCGCTGCTCGCCGCCAGGATGGTCGATGCGGTGGGCGAGGTGGTGGTACAGCTGCTCACGGAGCTCGTGTACTTGGCGCAGGACGCGTTCGGCCGTCTCGGCGTCCTGGGCTAGCGCGAGTCGCATCGCGGTGAGGTCGTGCTGGTCAAGGACGGCGGCGCGGTGGGCCCAGGTGAGCAGGTCGAGCGGCACCGCGAGGTTCTCGCGTCGGCGGTCGGTGTCGTGACGCCAGGACACCGTGTTGACGAGATCAAGCCCGGGGTGGCCGCCGATGAGCTCGATCGATCCTGGCTGCGAAGGGGTCGTGGGGGGCATGACGCGTATTCTACTAACAAGCTAAACAGAGTTAGACTGTTAGAGTCGGCGTATGGCCACGATCGACGACATGCGCACGGGCCTGCGCCGCAGCGCAGGACTGGCGGGAAGCACGTTCGTGCTCGGCGTGACGTTCGGTGCGCTCGCCCGAGCGCATGGCGGCGCGCGGTCGAAGCCCAGACGGTCGTGGACGGCTCTTGGCTCCTGGCGCACCAAGGCGACGGGCACTTCAGCCGCGGGGTGCTGTTCGGCCGCCGCCGCCGTCATCACCGCCGTGCTGCTCCTCACACTGCCAGCAGGCCCCGCACTTCTCGGTGGTGCCGCTGCCGTGCTCCTCGGCCTCCGAACCACCAAGCCCGAGCACTCGTGCTGACGATCTGGATCTGCGTCGCGCTCACCGCGCTCGCGAGCTTCGCGATCAAGGCCACAGGCCCAGCGATACTCGGCCACCGCCCGCTCCCGTCGCGCGCCAGAGGTGTCATCGCACTCCTCGCCCCGGCACTCCTCGCAGGCCTCGTCATCTCCGACATCCTCGGCTCCCACTGGTCCTCCGCCAACGCACCACTCACCCTCGGCGTCCTCACCGCCGCCACCGCGCGCACTACGGGCCTACCCACCCCAGCCTGCATCGCCGCCGCCGTCATCGTCACCGCCGTTGCCCGCGCCACCCTCTGACGACACCGCAACTCGGGCCCGCCCGAAGTTCTACGCGACCGGCCGGCGGCACCTCCGTCACTGACCGGTTCCGACGATCGATACGGTGCCGTCCCAAAAGTCGGGGACGTAGAGGGTTCGGGTGCCTGGGTCCAGGACCGGTGACCATGGTCCGCTGCCGACGACGACCTGCGGCGGTACGGGTCGGCAGCCGGCGTGCATGGTGGCGTTGCAGGTGGCGGTGTTGATCAGCGACACGCTCGCGTTGGCGAAGTTGGTCACGTAGAGCGTGCTCGTGGCGGGGTCGAAGGTCTCTCTAAATGGGGCGCGCCGCATCGGGATGGCGCCCGGCGTCTGATTGGCGCAGTCGCTGGTGTCGTCGCCGTTGCAGTGGGTGGTGTCGATCATCGACAGCATTCCGGTGCTGTTGCCGAAGGCGTTGTCGATCACGTAGAGCGTGTGGTGATCGAGATCGACGGCGCCGTCCTCCGGGAAGAGCCCGACGGGCACCTCGGGTGGACTCTGGGAGGCGCATTGGGAGGTATCGGCGGCCTGGCAGTGTTGCGTGTCGATCACGCTCACCCAGCCCGGGGTGTCGGGGTTCTCAAGGCCGGTGACGTACAGCGTGCCCGGTGCGACGGCCATTCCGCCGAATGCAACCGGGATCGTGGCTGGGGTCTGGGTCGCGCAGCCGGTCATGTCCTCGGCGTTGCAGTGGCGAGTGTCGATCACCGCGATGTTGTCGAGGAGCCCGACGTAGACCGTGTGGGTGGCCGAGTCGACCACGAGGTTCTGCGGGTTGGTGCCGTCGGCGAATGGAATCGTGGCAGTCTTCGCGCACGAGGTGATCGTGGCGTTGCAGCTCGCGGCGGCGATCACCTCGAGCTGGTCGGGGCCGGGGTTGCCTTCAGACACGTACAGGGTGTTGGTGCGCGGGTCCAGGGCGACGTCGCTCGGGGAGCTCGGCAACGTCACGGTGGCCAGCGCTGGATGCGGATCACAACCCGCGCGGTCGCCCGCGTTGCACTTGCTGGTGTCGATCAGATCGAGGGTGGAGGGCCCGGCTCCGTTGACGCCAGAGTCGATCACGTACGCCGTGTGCTGCGCGGGGTCGACCGCGGCGCTGCTGAGCTCGTGGTACGGCGCCAGCGGCGCCGCCACTGCCGGCGCCGGCCGGCAACCCATCGGATCCGAATTGGTGCACGCGTGGGCGGCGATCACCGCGACGGCGTTGTCGGCCGCGTCCAGCACGTAGATCGTGTGCACGCTCGGGTCCACTGCGACGGCGCTGGGGTCCGCACCCGTCTGCACGGTCGGCGCCGGCAGCGCGCAATCGGAGGCGTCATGCCAGCCGCACCGGGCGCCGTCGATCACCGACAGCGTGTCGTCGTTGTCGTCGGTCACGTAGACGTTGTGGGTCAGCGGATCGACCGCGACCGCCTGTGGTTGGTTGCCCTGTCCGGCGCCGACGGCGACCACGGGTGCTGGGACCGCCGAGCACCCCTGGGGACGCGCGGCGTTGCAGATGCGCGCGTCGATCACGGAGACCGTGTTGCCACCAGCCACGGACGCGCCCTGGTCGTTGGTGCCGCTGTTGGCGACGTATACGGTGCGACCGTGCCGGGATACGGCGATCGCGTCGGGGCCGCCGCCAACCGCCTGTACCGGCGGCGTGTCTCGGCAGCCAGCGGGGTGCTCGGCGTTGCACCGCCCGGCATCGATCACCGACACGGTGTCGTCATCGAGGTTGCCGACATACACCGTCTGCGTCTCGACATCGACCGCGACCGCCACCGGAGCGGTGCCCACGGACACCGTCGGCGCCGTCTCCCCGCACCCGGCGGTGTGCTGGGCGTTGCACAGTTGTCCGTCGATCACGGACACCGTGTCATCGGCGAAGTTCGTCACGTACAGCGTCTGGCCGAGCGGATCCTCGGCCACATCCAGCGGCCCGTTTCCCGTCGCCACGCTGGCCACTGGCCCGTCGGCGCAGCCCGACGTGTTGGTCGCGTTGCACGTGGCCGCGTCGAGGACCGCGACCGAGTTCGCACCGTCGGGGGACGTCACGTACAGCGTCCGGCCGTCCGGGGAGAGGATCGCCGCGACCGGCCCGCTCGTCCCGCTCGGCCCGAGCGGGATCGTGGCCACCGGCTGACCGCACCCGGAAGGACGCAGCGCGTTGCACGCATCCGCATCGATCACCGAAACCGTATCGTCGCCATCGTCGACCACGTACACCGTGTGAGTCGCCTCGTTCACGGCGATGCCGGACGGATTGGCGCCCACTGGAACTGATGGGGGGGCACCAAGCTCGATCGACGTGAACGCATCCGACAACGAAGCCCGTAGGCCCAGATCGCCCGCAGGCGGCCGGCTCATCTGCCACCAATCGGGTGTGGATCGAGCGGGCGCGATGTTCAACGCCAGCGGAGATCTGGGCTGATGGGTCGTCCACCAAGCGTTTGCGCTCGTCGCGGCCGCGCTTGCCTCTGTCGCCATGACCGTCAGGGGCGCGAGAAGAGCGAGCGCGATCGCCGTGCTGATTGACCGGATCGTGGGCACGTGAGCCTCCTGTCGGTTACCGAGGGGCGCTGCGTACCGTGTTGCCTGGCGGTTAGTGATCGGTGAAGAACGGCAAGTGGCCGGTAAATGGCGCTGTTGGCCCAGGTGGTAGGGTCGGCGGGGCCGACGTCGAGGGATCGGTCGTGGAATTCCGGATACTCGGGCCGTTTGAGGTTGTGCGCGACGACGAGTCAGTTGCGCTCGGGGGCGCGCAGAAGCGCGCGCTGCTGGCGCTGCTCGCGTTACACAGCCGCGAGCCTGTCTCGATGGATCGTCTGATCGACGAGCTGTGGGGCGAGCGACCGCCCGCGGCCGCGGCGAAGACCGTGCAGGTGTACGTATCTCAGCTTCGTAAGGCGCTCGGCCGTGATGTGATCGTGACCCGGGGGCAGGGCTATATGCTGGCCATCAAGCGCGATCAGCTCGATCTGAGCCGGTTCGAGGGCTTGTGCGCCGCCGGCCGACGCGCGCTGGCCGACGGCGATACGGTGGGCGCCGCCGACCGCCTGGCTTCAGCGCTGGCGTTGTGGCGCGGGCAACCTCTGGCCGAGTTTGCCTACGAGCCGTTCGCGCAGCGCGCGATCGCGCGGCTGCAGGAGGCGCGCATCCATGCGCTCGAGGATCGGATCGACGCGGATCTGGCGCTCGGCCGGGAAGCCGAGTTGATTTCGGAGCTGGAACTGCTGCTCGCCGCCGACCCGCTGCGGGAGCGGCTGCGCGGCCAACTGATGATCGCGCTCTATCGCGCCGGCCGACAGGTGGACGCGCTTGAGGTCTACAGGCAGGCGAGCGAACGGCTCCGAGACGAGCTGGGGCTCGAGCCGACCCGGGCGCTGCGCGAGCTCGAGCGCTCGATCCTGGAGCAGGACCCGTCTTTGGACCGTGCAGCGCGTCAGGCGGCAATCACGAACGGCACCGTTGCCTCGGTCGTCTGCCCGTTCAAGGGGCTTGGGTTCTTCGATCGCTCGGACGCGGAGTACTTCTTCGGCCGCGAGCGGCTGATCGCGGACGTGGTCGGGCGGCTGGCCGAGTCGCCGCTGGTCGGCATCCTCGGTCCGTCGGGGATCGGCAAGTCCTCGCTGTTGCGCGCCGGGGTGCTGCCGGCGTTGAGCGGCGGTGCGTTGCCGGGTAGCACGGGCTGGCGCCAGGTTCTCCTGCGCCCGGGCGAGCATCCGTGCGCGAGCCTCGGGAGCGCGCTCGACGGGGATGGGCTGGATCGGGTGCTCGCGCGGCTGGCGAGCGGGCAGCGAATCGTGGTCGCCGTCGACCAGCTGGAGGAGCTGTTCACCGTGTGCGACAGCGAACAGGAGCGTGCGGCGTTCCTTGCGCAGCTGGTCGCGGCGGCGCGTGCGGACGAGCGGCGAGCGCTCGTGGTGGTGTCGCTGCGCGCAGACTTCTACGGCCAGGTGGGCTCCTATCCGCGGTTCGCGGAGCTGCTCAGCCGTAGCCACGGGCTGGTCGGGCCGATGGAACGGGACGAGCTCGTGCGCGCGATCGAGCAGCCGGCGGCTCGCGCCGAGCTCGACGTCGAGCGTGCGTTGGTTGACGCCCTCGTGTCCGATGTGATCGGCGAGCCGGGAGGACTGCCGCTGCTGTCAACCGCGCTGCTGGAGCTGTGGCGGGGCCGGGACGGCCGGGCCCTGCGCTACCCGAGCTACCGGACGAGCGGGGGTGTGCGCGGCGCCGTCGCCCGGCTCGCGGAGGCGGCCTTCACGCAGCTGAGCGAGGCTGACCAACGGATCGCGCGCAGCGTGATGCTGCGACTGGCCGGCCGCGAGGACGGAGCGCTGGCGCGCCGCCGCGCGCCGATCGCTGAACTCGAGCGGATCGACGGCGCCGAGCGGGTGCTCGCCGCCCTGACCGAAGCTCGTCTACTGACCGCAAGCGACGGTGAGGTCGAGCTTTCGCACGAGGCCCTGCTGCGTGAGTGGCCACGGTATCGTGGGTGGCTCGAGGAGGACCGGGTAGAGCGGCGCGTGCACGCTCACCTCACCGCTACCGCGCTCGAATGGAGCGCGCGGCGGCGTGATCGCGTGGAGCTGTACCGGGGCGCGAGGCTCGCGGGCGCGCTGGACTGGACCGGGCAACACCGCGACGAGCTGACTGCTCTGGAGCTCGACTTCATCCAGTCAAGTCGTCTCGAGGCCGAGCACGAGGCACGGCGCCAGCGCTCCCAGAACCGTCGGCTGCGCGGACTGCTGCTCGGGGTTGGCGCGCTACTGGTTGTCGCTGTGGTCGCCGGAGTCGTCGCGCTGGTCAAGCAGCAGAGCGCCAGCAACGAGGCGCGCGTGGCGCTCGCGCGGCAACTCGGCGCGGAGGCGGTGAATGAGCCGCAGCTGGACGTGGCGATGCTGCTGGCGCGCGAGGCGGTCAACCTCGATCGCTCACCGCAGACCGAGGGCACGCTGCTGGCGACGCTGCAGCGTCGCCCGGCGGTGATCGGCACGTTCGCGCTGCCGATCAGTCTCGCGCCACAGTTGGCGGTCAGCCCCGACGGTCGCACGCTCGCCGTCAGCCACTCTCTGATCAGCGAGTACCTCTTTGTCACGGGCGCGAGCCTGGGCGACGTGAGCTTCTACGACCCGCGCACCCACGCCGTGCAGCGAGCGCCGCTGGCCGATTTCGACGCAGCGCTGGCACCGGTGTACTCCGGCGACGGATCGCTGCTTGCCTACCCAACCGATGACGAACCGCAGTCGATCGCGGTGCGCGACGCGCACACGCTCGCGCTGGTTCGCAAGCTCGCGTTCGATCCCCTGCAGATCGCGGTGCAAACGCCGGACACCGCGCACGCCAGCATTCTGATCGCGCCGGACGACCGCACGGTCTACTGCGCCTACCACGTCTTCGACGAAGAGCCCAACGGGTCGCACGGCCTCGCTGAACCCTACCCCGGAGCCACCTATCTGGCTCGCTGGTCGCTCCCGAGCGGACGGCGGCTGTCGACGACCCGGATCGACTCCGGACCTGTACTGACGGTGAGACTGATCGACGCCGGCGCCCGGCTGCTCGTCGTCGACGCGCGCACCGTCACCGTGCTCGACGCCGGCTCGCTCCGTCACTTGAGCTCTGTGGCGATCACACCAGCGCCCGTGGCGCCGTCCGCCGCAGCGATCAGCCCTGACGGGCGGACGATCGCGATCGGCTCACACACCGGGCAGGTGTCATTCCTCGACGCGGCGACCGGCCAAGCGCGCGCAGGGAGCGGCGCGCACAGCAGCCAAGTGACGACCGTCACGTACTCACCGGACGGTCGCTCCGTGGCGAGCACGGGTGACGACAACCAGGTGATCGTCTGGGACCCGCGGACCGCCACGCCCGCCGATGTCTTGACCGCTCCGGCAGAGCAGGTGCAAACCGTCGCGTTCAGCCCAGACGGAAGCACGCTTTACACCTCCTCGCTCGGCGGCGTCCTGCTCGAATGGGACCTGACCGGCGACCGAAGCTTCGGACGTCGGTCCGCGTTCGGCCCGCGAACGGCTTGCTGCGGGACGGTCTCGCCGCTCGCCCCACCGCTGGCGCTCTCGCCGGATGGAACGACGTTCGCGGCCCGGCTCGGCCCGTCTACGGTCGGACTGTTCTCCGCCCGGACGCTGCAGCAAAAGGCCTCGTTCACGATCAGACCGAGGGGCAGCGTGATCACGGCACTGGCGTGGTCACCCTCCCGGCCCGAACTTGCCGTCGGCGGTCACTCCGGCCTCGTGCAACTGTGGGAGGTGAACGGGACGCCGCGGCTGGCGCACTCACTGGCCGGCCTGCAGCCGCTGGTCGGGTTGCCAGAGGCAATCCAAGCCCTCACCTTCTCCCCCGACGGCCAGCTCCTCGCGGCGATCGACAGCAACGAGACACTGGAGTCGCCCAGCGGCGGCCTGTTGGCACTCTACGGGAGTCGTCTGGTATCGCTGGCGATCTGGCGAGCGAGCAACGGACGACCAGTCGTGCCGCGGCGCGACCTCGGAACCGGACCCGCTGACTACACCGCGCTCGCGTTCTCCCGCGACGGCCGGCTGCTCGCCGTGAGCCTCCCGGGTACCACGGATGACGGCGGCCTGCCGGTTCCCAGCGTTGAAGTCCTCGACCCGACAACCGGTCAGGCCCGGCAGACGCTCCGTCCGCTCGGCGCCGACGACACCGTCTCCTTGGCGTTCGCGCCTGACGGAGCGCTGGCGACCGGTACCCAGGGCGGGATCGTCCAGCTCTGGAACCCGGACAGTGGCGCCCAGATCGGGGGCCCGGTCGCCGCAGCCGCCGGCCCGGTCACGAGCATCGCGTTCGACCCAACCGGCCAGCGGTTCGCCACTGCTGGCGACGACGGGACAGTCAAATTGTGGTTCACATCCACCCTCCAGCAGGAGGGAACGACCCTGAGCACCGATCCAGGCGCGGCGTCGACCGCCGCGTTCTCCCCCAACGGCAGCGACCTGCTCGTCACCGACGACCACGGCAACGCCTTCACCTGGCCGACGTCACTCACCGCATGGGAACACCGCGCCTGCGCCATCGCCGCACGCAACCTCACCCACGCTGAGTGGGCGCAATACGTCCCCGGACGGAGCTACGCCACCGTCTGCCCCTGAACGATTCTGGCTTGTCTCTGGTCGGCCGCGGCCAGGCGCTGTGTGGGCGCCGTGAGCTCCTGTGCCAGGGTGATGAGTCGGCGGCGCAGCCATCGGTGTCCTGGCGTCGAGCGATACGTCTGGCCAGTCCGGACTATTCGATGACGCCTTCCAGTAGAGCGGCGATCCTGGGACGCAGTGTCGGGAGTTCGCGCTCGACGACGTCCCAGACCAGCGTGAGATCAACGCCGAAGTATTCGTGGATCAGCTTGTCGCGCGATCTGGCGCCAAGGGATCGAGTCATCGCATGCCCGGGTTTCCTCTGAGAGGCCCTTGACCGCCTGACCGAGGACCTCGACGTTGCGAATGACCGCGTCTTGGGCCTTCCGATCGGCGAAGAAGGCGTCGCGGCCGTCTTGGGTGTATTCCGTTACCGCGTCGAGGGTGTGGAGGAGGTAGGCGGGCTGGCTGTTCACAGAGCGATGGCCTCGGACAGGATCTGTTCGCGCAGGTATGGGCTGATCCCGCCCTCACTGACCAGATCGACCTTCAGACCGAGCAGATCCTCCAGCTCCTGCCATAGCCCCACGAAGTCCAGCAGGCTTCGGCCGGGCTCCATTTCGACGAGGAGATCAACGTCGCTCGCAGGCCCGGCGTCACCGCGAGCGGCGGACCCGAACACGCGAACGTTCCGGGCGCCATGTTGTGAGGCACGGTCCAGGATCTCGCTCCGCTGCTCCCGGATCGCATCAAGGTCTGCGACGGCCATCTCGACGTTCACGTTACCGGCACCGGCGGCAGGCATCGGGACGGGATCCCGGCGCCGCGCCCCCGCGCGGGCCACACGGATGCGATTCGGCCGCGCGTCAGCGCGAAGCAGTGGATCAGCGGCGTGGGACGATCCGCGGGTCAGCGGGGATCATCGGCGCGGGCCTCTCGTGGACGGCGGCAATGATCTCGGTGTCGAGCGGCCAGCAACCGGCTGCCCTATGTCACCTCTGCCTGGCGTAGTGGTCTGAGGACAAGGTGGGGCGCAAAGCCGCCACCCGTGCGGAGCGGCCTTTGCTGAGTCTTGTCTGGGGCCGGCTGGCTGATCGCGGGGCGGCAGCGAGCTGGCGACTGGCCAGTGCACTCGGCGCACTCGACGCGCTGCCGGCGTGGCTGGAGTCGCCACTGTAGCTGGCGCTGATGTCGCACACCGCCGATGAATAGGCCGTGAAGGTGACCGAGCAGCTGGCGCTGGTATTGCTGAGCGCCGATAGGGTGCATGGATTCTCATTGAACTCGCCTGGGCGGTCGCTGGCGAAGGTGACCGTCCCACTCGGTGGACTCGGCGTCCCCGAGTCGGTGTCTGTGACGGTTGCCGTGCACGTTGTTGAGGCACACTCGACCGAGGTGTCCGTGGAGCGCAGGTGAACCTGCACGGTGGTGATGTCGCCGCTGGGCTGGTGGGTGTGATCACCGTCGTAGCTCGCGGTGAGGTCGTGGGTGCCCGACCCGACGGCCGTCGGGGTGTAGGTGACCTGGCAGGCGCCGTCCGACAGCGTGCAGCGGTTCTCGGAGAACGAACCGCTTTCGTCAGAGGAGAACTCGACGTCGCCGGTCGCCATGGTCGGTGTCCCAGAGCCGGTATTGGTGACGGTAGCTGTGCATGCCGTCGGTGCGTTCACGGCAACCCCTGCGGGCTCGCATTCCAGCGACGTGTCCGTGCTGGAGGCCGGGGCGGCGCCCACGGGGCCGACCTTATTGGAGGGGGTGACCTTTACGGCGATCGTGTCGTGGCTCGGGTGGTACGTGTGATCACCGTCGTAGCTCGCGGTGAGGTCGTGGGTGCCCGACCCGACGGCCGTCGGGGTGTAGGTGACCTCGCAGGCGGCGTTCGACACCGTGCAGCGGTCCTCGGAGAACGAGCCGCTCTGGTCGGAGGAGAAGTCGACCTGGCCGGTCGGGGTGGCGGACGCGTAGCTGTCCAGGTCGCTCACGTCAACGTGGCAGGTGGTCGTGTCACCGACTGGCACCGTGGCCGGCGAGCACACCAGCGTGGTCGCGCTCGCGCCTGGAGGCTCCGGATGGGGCTGCGGCTCGGCGGGCGCGGGTGTTGACTCGGTCGGCGTGAACTCGCTGCCAGTGTCCGAGGGGTCGGGCTCATCGCTGAGCAACAGCCGGCGGACCACGATGCCGTGCTTGGTCTCGGTCACCGGCATCGTGTCCCCGGCCGACCAGTGCGCGTAATCGAACCCCGCGGTGATCCCCGTGCCGATACCGACATCGCGGTGGGCGAATACGCTCACCCCGTTGCCGACCACGTCCATCGACAGGTCATAGCGGCCCGCGCCAACGAGACTCATGCTCTGTTTGGCGACGTCCAGGGACGCTGAGATCGGCCGCCCCGACGGCGTTCGCTGGTCGGTGATGTTCCATTCGTGATCGTCCGCGCCCCCGGCGGCGTTGCCGAGCACGAGCTCGGGCGCCTGTCGGCTGGTGCCGTGAGAGACAAAGGAGATTGCTTGCCCGTCGGCGGGAACGGTGATCTGATTGTGCTGAGCGGGCTGGACGGTGATCCCCCGGACGGCAGCGACAAAGCCCGGTTCGAGTACGGTCACGGAGGCGTGCGAGCTCTGCGCAGGTCGGCCGCGGCGGGCGCCGGCAGTCGTCAGCTCGATCGTGTACCGCTGGCCGGTTGGCAGCTCATACTCGGGCTCGGTCTGGTCCAGCCACGTGCGCGTTCCACCGACGAACAGGCGGATGATCCGCGAGCCGGGGATCTGGTTGACTAGGCGGCCGTCCACGAACCCGACCCGGCGCCCACGTCGATCGGTGATCAGCAGATGAGTGACGACGGGACCGGACGTCTGCAGGCGGATCGCCTCGTAGGGCGGCGCTGCGACGCTCGCGGAAACCGCCGTGGGGGTGCTGGGCGTCGTGGGGGTGCTGGGCGTCGCGGGGGTGGCCGAGCAGAACGGGCACGGCTGCACGCCCAGGCCCGGAAGCGTAGGGAGCAAGAACAGCGAATGGGTGGCGGTGTTGCCGGTGTACCGACTGCCCGGCTGATCTGGGGTGGGGGCCGCATTGAAGCTCCAGCTGTTGCTCTTGGTGTTGAGCTGGACTGTTCGCGTCGCGCGAGGGTAGTTGTTGTCGTACACGAGAATCGCGTAATGGTTCGGACGCAGGCGTTCGATCTCATACGGGGTTACGGCGTGACCGCCGCTCCCATCGGGTTGAGTGATTCCGAGCGTGTACAGCTCGCTGCCTGTGCGCAGCGCCGATATGAGCCTCGTCAACACCTCGCGGGGCGAGCCCGAGACCTCGGCGCGGCGGACGGAGTCGAGCGTCTGAAACGCGTACCCGTACGCGATCGCGCGCGCCAACAGCTGGTTGTTCGCGATCGTGAGCCGGGGGACGGCAGCGGCACCGAACCAGGTCGGGGTGCTGATGTGCGCGTAGAAGAACAGCGCCGTGACCGAAAGCCCCACGCAGTGACCATCGGCCATCGCGGCGTTCTCCTGCTGCATCCACGCCAGCGCGGGTGGGGACAGCACGCAGACCCCGCCCGAGAACCCGGCACACACGCCGTCGCCGTACAACTGACGCACCTCATCGCTGCCGAGGTTCGGCCGGCCCGACACGTCACCGTAGTTCGCAAACGCGTAACCGCTGACCGGGGGGCGGAAGCCGCTGTTGGCGACCACCGTTGGACGCCCACTGAACGGCGCCGCGGCCGCAGGCGCACAGCACACCATGGCCCCGGCCGCAAGCAGCAGCCCAAGGCAGCCAGCGACCGCCGCGATTCCCCGTCTAGGACCCCCAAGCAACGCGATCACGGCCAAAACAACTACCGCACGACCTTGAACGCGTGCTGGACAGCCGCCCCGCGCCGCCCGCTCGGACTGACCGGCGAGCCGCTCAGCAGGTAATCGCCCGGCTTCAGCACCCGGCCGTTGAGGCGGCCCATGAAGCGGAAGCGATTGGCCCCGGCAGCGTCTGCATGCACGAGCGACCCGAGTGTCTCGGTTTGCACGCACGCCTTCTCACCCTTGCGCTTGTGGCGCGGCGCAGCGACGCATCTGCCGTTCTTGATCACACCAGCTAGTTGCAGTTTGACGGTGAACGTCGTGGTCGCCTTCTGCGTGTCTCGGTAGGAGACGATCGTCCCGGCGTTCCGGTCCAGCTGGGTGTTCAGGACCACAGCCGGAACCAGGTGGCCAGCGACGCCGGCAAACGTGGACTTACTGAAGACAAGGTGGCTGTCCTTGGGGATCGGGCCATGGGGAGCGATCCCCCCGAATGGCGGCGGCGCCAGGAACTGTTGCTCGGTGGCCCAGCTGAGCACGATCGCGCCCGCCGCGGTTGGATTGGGGTTGTTGACGAAGATCTCGGTATACGAAGCGTCACCGCTGTTGTCAGTCCCCGCGGCGGCATCCATCTCGGTGGGATTGCCGACCGGGCCAGCCGCATTCGCCAGGATGTTGTCGCGATGGCCGAAGCAGCCGGCGTCGGTCGGCGTTGTGCAATCGATGTTGCCGCTGTCCGGCCCATCCTGATCCAACCAGCCGTACTCAGCCCCCAGCGGGGTCGGGTAGCCCTCGGCCCAGTTTGACCCGCCAAGCCCGGGGAGGTTGGCCAGCGAGGGATCGGAGTCGTTCTGCACCCCAGCCTGGACAGCCGCGTCGTAGCTGTTAACGAAGTTGGCGATCGGCGCCTCTCCCCGCACGACGCGCTCCAAATTGGTGGACACAAAGAGCTGCTCACCCGGCGTCAGCGTCGTCCAGTTGCTCGGCAAGGCGACCGGCGGCAGGCCTTCCTGTAACGCCGTGTCCCCGTTCAGGTCGGCCAGGCACTCGGTATCAGTCGAGCACTCGCTGTTGAAGATGCCGTCCGTGGTCGGGTTCTGGGGCGGGAAGATGGGCGTGCCTGGGCCGGTCGGCACGGGCGTCGTCGTAAACGTCCCCGTGGCGCCGTCAGTGGTCGCATCGTTATCGAATTCGACCACCTCAGCCTGATAGGTGTAAGACGTGTTCGGCATCAGATTCGACAACCCGACCGTTTTGTTGACGTCGGCGGTGCCTGAGTACGGGCCATGAAGGAATCCTTCTTCCGAGGTGAGCGGGCCGCCGGTCGGACCGACGAGGACCTGGTAGCCGACGCTGGCTCCCCCCGGATTGAAGGTGATCGAAACCTCGGCGCCCGTCGTGGTGACCGCGATCGGTGGGCCCGTGGTGACCGTCTGCGCCAAGGCCGGAGTGGCGAACGCGAGCGCCGCGCATGCCGAAAGCACGCCGACAACGCCACCTCGCAGCACATGCCCGCGGCCAAACGGCCTCCAGCTGCCACGGGCATGAACGCGATTGAATACCCAGCCAGATGACGGCAATTGATCCCTCTCTAGGTCAGTCGCCGGCCTTGCGTGACGCCACCCCCACGGCAGCCGCCCCCCTACGTCCGGCGCAATTTCGCATCACTATCGCAAACATTCAGCAGCTTTGGGAGATTTTTTTCCCTCGGGGAACTTGCCGAGGCTGTGCGGGCGACGATTTGCGCAACTCCAGAACTGGATCGGTCCTGCCCCGTCAGCTACGCCTGGTGCGGAAGAACCGGCGGACATCGTCGACGAGCGCATCGGGCTCTTCGGCCGGCGCAAAATGGCCGCCACTCTCCATGTAGGTGAGCTGATCGAGGTTGTAGTACTCGCGCAGGAGCCCACTCGGCATGATGGCCAGCTCCTGCGGGAAGATCGCCACGGCGGTGGGAGCGCGGACCACGGGCATCCGGTCGTCCAGTGGCTGCCAGGGGTCATGCTTGGACTCCCAGTAGAAGCGAGCGCTGCCGACGTAGCCTTCGGCGACCCAGTACAGCATCGTGAGCGTGATCAGGTCGTCCTTCGAGAACCTCTTCTCGACGTCGCCGTCACAATCGCTCCACCACTTCCGACGCTGCACGAGCCAGGCGAGCAGACCGGCCGGCGAGTCGTGCAGCGCGTAGGCCACGGTCTGAGGGTCTGTGCTCTGGACCACGACATGCGTCGTCGCATGCGCCATCCGCTCCTGGGTCTGGTTGTAGTAGTGCAGCTCGTCCTCCGGGTAGGCCTCGGGGCCGGGCATCGGAGCTGAGAAGAAGTCCATCGGGATCGCCATGCTCAGATGGACCCCGATGAGGTTCTCCGGGTACTTGTGGCCGAGCTGCGAGCTCACGAGGTGCCCCCAGTCGCCGCCCTGGGCCGCGAACCTGTCGTAGCCCAGCACGTCACGCATTAGCTTCACCCACAGGTCGGCCACGCGGGCGAACGTGATCCCGGTGACCGTGAGCGGAGTCGAGAATCCGAACCCCGGGAGTGATGGCACCACGACGTCGAACGAGTCCGCCGGATCTCCGCCGTAGGCGGCCGGATCGCTCAGCGGACCGATCGTCTTCTCGAAGTCCCAGAACGTCCACGGCCAACCGTGAGACAGGATGATGGGGACCGGGTTCGGTCCCTTCCCCGTCACGTGGATGAAGTGGATTGGCACCTGGTCGATCGTCACCTTGAAATGCGGATAGCGGTTCATCCGGCGCTCGTGCTCCCGCCAGTCATAGCCCGTCCGCCAGTACGCGATCAGCTCTTCCATGTAGCGGCGCGGCACGCCGTAGCGCCAGTCATCGTTGGCGACGTCAATCGGCAGGCGGACGTTGGCGAGGCGGCGCTCAAGGTCCGCGAGGACCTCGTCAGGGACCGCGATCTCAAACGGCTCTGGCTTCATATCGGGCTCTCCATCCCTCGTGTTCCGGTCTCACCATCGATAACCCGCTGCTGCCCAAGTGCCGTTTCAGCCAATGACCTGGAAGGTGGCCGTCTGGGACCTGCCGCCCGCCGGGGTCGCGGTGAGCTGATAGGTCCCGGCGGCGAGCTTGCCCGTGAGGCTGAAGCGGTTCGACCCAGCCACCCCGGAGCGGGGGATCGTCTTGTGCACGCTGACCAGCAGCGTGCAGTTTGCCTGCTGCTTGTTCTTGCGCGTCGCCTTCACGCACCTGCCGCTGACCTTCCGCCCGGTCGTCTGGAGCGAGAGCTTGAAGCGCACCGTCACCGGCGTGTTCAGCTTGTAGGTCGCCTGCAGCTTGATCGATAGCTGACAGGCCTGATCGCCCTGGTTCTGCTGTGAGAGCTTCACGCACCTGCCGTGCACCTTGCGTCCGGATGCCGAGAACCTCCGCGGCGAGACGCTCAGCTTCGCGACCGCCGGCTTGGGAGCCGGCCGGGGCACGACCACGGTCGGCGCGGGCACGACGACCGTCTGGGTCGTGGTCGCTGCCGCGGTCCCGTTGCACGACACGGTGTGGCCGGTGAAGATCACCGCGGTCGAGCAGCCCTCGTTGTCGGTGACGGTCAGCGTCGCGGTGTAGCTGCCGCGCTTGGCGTAGGTGTGGGCGATCGTCGGCGCGCTGCTCGTCGCGGTGGTGCCGTCACCAAAGCTCCAGCTGTAGCTCGCGACCGACCCGTCGCGATCGGCCGAGCCGGACGCGTTGAACGACACGCTCGCGCTGGATGGAGTCGCGGTGAACGCCGCCGACGGGCCTTGATCGGGCACGATCGCCGGCAGACCGGGAGCGCCACCGACCGTGATCGGCGTGAGCGCCGTGTTCGTCGCGGTGCTGATCGGCGTCACCGTGCCTGAGCGGGTGTTCGCGACGTACGCGGTCTTGCCGTCGGGCGTGACCGCGATCCCTTCCGGCTCGCTACCGACCGTGATCGGCGTGCCCGCCGTGTTCGTCGCGGTGCAGATCGGCGTCACCGTGCCCGCGATGCTCGCGATGTACGCGGTCTTGCCGTCAGGAGTGATCGCGACCGCGAACGGCTCGCTGCCGCTCGGGAATGAGATCGGCGTGAGCGCCGTGTTCGTCGCGGTGCTGATCGGCGTCACCGTTTCCTCCGGGCCGTCACTCGCGACGTACGCGGTCTTGCCGTCAGGCGTGATCGCGATCGAGACCGGGTCGGCGCCGACCGGGATCGGCGTGCCCAGCGTGCCGGTCGCCAGGTCGATCGGCGTCACCGAGCTCGAGCCCTCATCGGCCACAAACGCCGTGCGGCCGTCGGGAGTGATCGCGACCGCGAACGGCTCGCTGCCGCTCGGGAGCGCGATCGGGGTGCCCGCCGTGTTCGTCGCCAGGTCGATCGGCACGACCGTCTGACTGCCCATGTTGGCCACGTACGCGGTGCTGCCGTTCGGCGTGATCGCAATGTCACTGGGAGCGCTGCCGCCCGGGATCGCGATCGGCGTGCCCAGCGTTCCCATCGCGACCGACACCGGCGTGACCGTCGCCGCGGTTTGGCTGAGGATGTAGGCGGTCAGGCCGTTCGGTGAGACCACCGCGGCCAACGGCCCGCTCATGGCTGGGAAGGTCAGCGCTGCACCCGCCGTGTTCGTCGCCGTGTCGATCGTCGAAACCGTCTGCGAAGCAGAGTTGGGCACGTACAGCGTCCTCGCCTGCGCCACCGCCGGCACACCCACGATGACCACGGCACCCGCCAACGCAGCGATCAGTCCACGAATCCCACGCATCATCACAATCTCCTCAGTCGTTGGCCGACCACGCCGGCGGCGCCCCAGCCCGGGCATTGAACCAGAACAGGCGTGTTGAGTCCGATCGGATCGCCGGCGAGAGGCGACCTCGCCCGCGAAGGAGATCCCGACAGTGACGCGCTGGCGGGCGCCTCGGTTGGTCTGGAGACCGTGCTGCTTGGGGAAGGTGCCTGTCCTAGGCCGCGACGGCTGGGCCTCTCGCTCGCGCTTTCAGACGCCGCTGGCGCTGCTCAAGTGCGGTCGATCGCGGCGACGATGCTTTCTGCGAACTCGTCAGGACGCGAAAGAAACGGGTGATGCCCGGCGCCGAACTCGACGAGTCGCGTATCCGCTTTGACGCGTTGGCGCTGCGTCTCGGGCGGGGTGGCGAGGTCCTCGGTGCAGACGAAGTAGGTGGCGGGCTTCTGCTGCCAGGCGATTTGGCGGGGTGGCTGGGTGAACGGCGTGAGGGATTGACGGGTGAG
>Ga0302181_10000233_pt1 | contig 49433 bp, 42 predicted proteins | sample I_Palsa_E3_3_FD_198786 | JGI IMG/M metagenome (GOLD analysis project Ga0302181, IMG submission 198786) | Peat permafrost microbial communities from Stordalen Mire near Abisko, Sweden - I_Palsa_E3_3 | ecosystem: Environmental > Terrestrial > Soil > Palsa > Peat permafrost | place: Sweden...
CTTCCATGCGGCGGCGGTCCCGCCCTCGACCACGACGATGTACCTGTCGTGGAAACGCGCCGTCAGCCAGGCCACGGCGGGGGTCGGAGGCTGCACAGGGGGAGTGTTCGACCTGTCGCTGAGGACGAGCACGTAGCCGGTGAAGCCCAGGCCAGCATGCCGGTGCGCGGCGGCAAGCGGATTGACGGGCACGTGCATGCCCACCATGCCCGACGCTTCCCGGTCACTGGGTGTCAGGGACAAGTGACGCAAGCCCGTTCCCTCCGCCGCGGGGGCGGGGGCAATGGTGAAGGCCTCACCCATGGTGCCGAAGGCGCCGAGGATGGCCACGGCATCGTCGCTGGCCTCGTCCAATATCCATATGGTTCCCGGGCCCGGGGGAGTCGGCCATCGAGCGGCGCCAGGTTCCGGCCACCGGTCGCCCGGTCGAACACCGATGCCGGCGAGGTCGAAAGCCCCGTCCGGTTCGCTCGTCTCGGCCTCCTGCAGCGCCACGACCGTGACGTCCGCACTGCGGGACACAGCGCCCGCGACGGCACGCGTGACGAAGGAGAGCTCGGTGTTGTCGGCGCGCCAGGACGAGCTCAGGACGAGGGCTGCCGGGCGGCTGGTCACCGAGTCTGAGGCGTGGACGTCCCGGACTCCGTCCCTCTGGAACGCTCGACGGACGCGCGCAGCCGGGCGATCTCCTCGCCCAACGAGCGCGCCAGATCATCCGACGTGAGCTCCAGATTCCCGACCCGTTCGGACAGTTCGTCGCAGCGAACGGCGACGGCATCGACCGCCCGCACCACATCGCCGAGAAGTTGGTGATCCGCCGTTCCGAGCAGTCGCGAGACGGCCGAACGTGTTTTGGCGCGGAGTCGCGCCCCGGGAGCCTGGGACGCCGCAGACATGGCGTGCAGGCGCGCCCATTCCGTGTGCAACTTCACGATGTGCTCGTTGGAGCGGAGCGAGGGGAGAGGCGCGGGAGGGTCCGACGGCCGGCGGAACATCACCGGAGGCTCCTCGGTCATGCCGGGGTCTCCACGCGTTGGAGGCCGGCATACCAATTCCGCCACCACTCCTCTTCGTTCGGCCCGCGCAGTGCGCAGGACGAGTCCATTCGCGTGAGGTGAGGGTTCAGATACGGATCACCAGCCAAGATGCTCGCCTTCCAGCGGTCGATGAAGTGCACGATATCCCGAACATCGCCTGCAGTGCCCCGGCTCGGCGACTCATGGTGGATGAGCTCGGCCGCTGACTCGTAGAGGACCCGCAGGCCGGATTCCTGGAGTCGCAAGCAGTAGTCGATGTCGTTGAGGTCGATCCCGAGGGCCTCGTCGAAGCCACCGTGGCTCTCGAAGATGGTTCGCCGCGTGGCGAGGCAGGCTCCGGTGACTCCGGAGCATTCCCGGGTCGTCACCGCCATCGAAAGGTAACCCGGCTCGTTCTCCGCCAGCCCGACGAGGGGGTGGCCGGCGGCACCACCCAGACCGAGCACCACGCCGCAGTGCTGCAGTCGACGGTCGGGATAGAGGAGACGAGCACCGACGGCGCCGACGTCAGGCCGTTCCACCTGGCCACAGAGCGTGTCGAGCCACCCGACGGACAGAGCCTCGATGTCGTTGTTCAAGAAGACGAGCACATCGGCGGTGGCCAACGCAGCGGCGGCATTGTTCAGTCCCGCCCAATTGAACGGGCGATCGTCGCGGAGAATGCGCACGTCTGACCTGACCTTGAGTCGTTCGAGGAGTGTCGCGGTCTCGGGCTGCTTTGAGCCGTTGTCCACCAGGATGTAGTGGGGGGCGATCAGGGCCCTCGTCCGGTCGATGGAGTCGATGCACGCTCGCAGAAAGCGCGGCTCGTCTCGGAACGGGATGATGATGCTCGCACTGGCCACCGTGCCGGGGGTGCGCGCGATACGCACCGTCCCGGCGGACCGCCCGGGCAGAACTGAGGCTTCCTCTCTCCGGCGGCGCAGCGCGGCCATGACATGGTTCGTGCCGTTGGGCGCGTCCGTCGGCACCGGGCGGGGAGGGATGAGTCGATGGCACAGCACTTCGGGGATGTGTTGGACGGAGTCGGCCACCTCGCACGCCCGCAGGGCGATGTCGTGATCCCAGGCCTCCGGCACGCCGGTCGAAGCCGGCGGCATCCGCTTCACGACTCCGGCAGAGAGGGCGAGTGGGCGGCCGACGCAATCCGCATGGAGAAGAAACTCAGGAGAGAAGGCCGGCTTGAGCCGGGGCGAGACATGCCTTCCGTCCGCCCCGACGCAGTCTTCGTCGCCGTACGCCACGCCGTTCTCGTCCAGCGCGGCCGACAGGAGGTTCACCGTGTCGCGAGCCCAGATGTCTCCGGGGTAGATCAGTCCGATGTCGTCCTCTGCGGTTGCTGCCAGCGCGGTGTCGAGCATCTCCGGAGTGGTGCAGGTCGACTCCGCCTCCTCGACGGTGAAGCGCTGGCGGATGCCCGAGACCGCCAGGAGGGCGGTTACCTTCATCTGCCACGGCCGCTGCAGCACCACCGTGAGTCTCCAGTGGTGGCTCTCCTGCGCGGCCAGCGACTGGAGGGAGTCGACGGTCTGGGCCGGGGGTCGCCCTTCGATCAGCATCACCACGTGGAGCATGCGCTGGTCGGGAACCGAGATCGTGGGTCGCGCCGCCTCCCTCGCCGACACCCAGCCGCTGTAGGCAGCCGGGTCCTCCGCCACATCGGGACGCAGTGGCGGGAGCGTCCTCGGGGCGAAGAGGACCCGTTCCACGGGGCCAATGTACCGGACGGTCGCCGGGCTGCCGGGCGCGTTGGCGCAGGTGAGCGTGGACCTGACACGATGCGGCCCGTGGGTATCACGGACCGTCTGCTCATGGGCCCCGGGCCTTCAAACCCTTACCCTGCGGTCGCTATGGCGCTGGCCGGACCGGTGTTGGGGCACCTCGATCCGGACTTCCTCGCCATCCTCGACGAGACCAACGACGATCTGCGCCGGGTCTTCGCTACCTCCAACGCATTGACCCTGCCGGTGAGCGGCACTGGTTCAGCGGGTATGGAGGCGTCCTTCGTCAACTTCGTGCGCCCCGGCGACCCTGTCGTGATCGGCGTGAACGGCGTCTTTGGTGAGCGGATGTGCGATGTCGCCGAACGCCTCGGGGCTGACGTCATCCGGGTGGATGCGCCGTGGGGCGAACCTCTCGACCCCGCCGCAGTCCTCGCTGCCCATTCCGCGCCGGCCTTGATCGCAGTCGTGCATGCCGAGACCTCAACGGGGGTGCGCAACGACATCGCGCCGCTCGGGGCGGGCAAGGGCGATGCGCTCTTGCTCGTCGACATGGTCACTTCACTGGGTGGGATCGAGGTCGCCGTCGACGACTGGGGCGTCGATGTCGCCTACAGCGGCACGCAGAAGTGCCTGGGCGTGCCTCCGGGCCTCGCCCCGCTCACCGTTTCCGAGCAGGCCCTGGAGCGCCTCGTGGCGCGGCCGTCGAGCTGGTATCTCGATCTGAACCTGCTGGCGCGCTACGTCAATGACCCCTCGACGGGCGCACGGGTCTACCACCACACCGCGCCGGTCGTGATGGTGGCCGCGCTGCGCGCCGGGCTCGGGACCATTCTGGAGGAAGGGCTGAAGGACTCGTGGGAGCGGCACGCCGAGTGTGGCCGGCTGCTCCAGGACGGGTTGGTCGACCTCGGCCTCGAATTGCTGGTGGCCCCCGAGCACCGCCTGCCCCAGCTCACCACTGTGCGGATCCCGGACGGCATCGAGGATGCCGTCGTGCGTCGTGAGCTCCTCTTCACGTATGGCATTGAGATCGGCGCCGGTGCCGGACAGTTGGCCGGACAGATCTGGCGCATCGGCTGTATGGGGCACACGGCGCGCCGACGCAACGTGTTCGCCCTCCTGGGCGCGCTGAAGGAGGTACTCGGACGATGACTGCGGCCAGGGCGGTGCGCCACGCGCCCCTGGAGCTCCGGGGGAAGCGGGTGCTGTTGCGCTCGTTGACGGAGAACGACTTCGCCGCTTGGCACGAGGTGCGGACCCGCTGCGCCAGCTGGCTTCTCCGCTGGGAGCCCCGCCCCAAGGGCGCACCGGCGCCGTCGGAGGACCGTCCCAGTTTCGCAGCCCGCTGCGGCATCCGCGAGCGCGAGCGGCACCTGGGCACCGGCTACGGCTTCGGCATCTTCGTGGGCGACCGCTTCGCCGGGGAAGTCACGCTCTCTTCGATTCAGCGGGGTCCCTTCCAGAGCGGGTTCATCGGTTACTGGATCGACGAGGAGCTCGCCGGCCGCGGCCTGACGCCCGAGGCGGTCGTCGTCGCGCTGCGGTTCGCCTTCGAGGCGATCTCACTGCACCGGGTGGAGATCTCCATTATCCCGAGAAACACAGCCAGCCGGCGGGTGGTCGAGAAGCTCGGCATCCGCGAGGAGGGGGTGGCCCTGCGCTTTCTCGAGATCGACGGCGTGTGGGAGGACCACGTGCGGTACGGAATTACGGCGGAGGAGTGGGCCGTGCGCGAACGGGAACTGGTGCAGGAGTGGCTCGAGGACTGAACGTCAGTCTTCGACGCCACCCACCACGGAGGGTGAGTGGCGGAAGAACTGCTCAACGTCGTGTTCGTAGGTGTACGAAGCGGGCTGCCTGCCGGTCTGCCGGCGGAGGCGCAGGGACCGGATGAAGGACTGCACGGCACCGGCACTGGTGGCCTTGTAGGTGAACCCCGTGGCGGCAAAGCGCCTCGTGTCCACGCCCCGGCCGTACCGAAGCAGGTCCTGGAGCTCGGGTGGCAGGTCGAACAGGCGGGCCAGGGGCCTGATCTTCAGCGGGCTGAAGGGTGACAGGGGGACGAGCCGCGTCCCACAGATGGTCGCCACCTCGCTCCAGGGGAGCCGACCCTCGGCGGCGACGTTGAAGAGGCCGGGTATGCCGGACTGGGTGACGTGGAGGAGGGCGCGGACGACGTCGTCCTCCTCGACGAACTGCAACAGCGGGTCGAAGCCGAAGATGGACGGGCAGACGGGCCGCGAGAGGTTCCGGCTGATCGGCGTGGTCAGATGCGGGCCAAGAACGTTGGCAAACCGCAGCACGGTGACGCGGGTGCCTGGGTTGTCCTCGGCGAAGTCGCGCATGAGCCCATCGGCTTCGACGAGGGCGCGCTCCACGCTGTTCCTCACCGAGCTGGTGCGGGGTGTGTCCTCCAGGAAGGTGTTGGGGTCGCTGGCGGCGGAGCCGTAGACCAGGGTGGAGGACTTGACCACGATGTGGCGCACGGACGAGCCGGCCGCTCCGGCCGCCGCCAAGAGGTTCATGGTCCCGATGACGTTGATCTCGTGCATGGCCCGCCGCGGCACCGAGGAGGAATTCGTGATCATGAAGGTGTGAAGGATCGTGTCTACCTGTGTCGCCTTCACAATCCGGTTCATGATGGAGTAGGTCTGGTCCGCCCGAACGAACTCGGCTCGCTCGAACGGGACGGACGGTGTCCCCGTCCCCATGCCCAGGATCACACCCATACTGGGGTCGGTCTCGAGGGCTTGGATCATCCGGCCGCCCCAGAACGTGTCGGCTCCGGTCACCAGGACGCGACGGCTCATCGCACCCTCAGCCGAACCAGACGCTGCGCCGGTCGCGCAGCATGTCGTACACGGATTCCTGGAGGAGTGACCGGATGTGCTCGGACTCTTCCATGATCCGGCTCTTCGAGTACCGGTCCTGGTCCGCCGGGACGTCGAAGTACACCGGAGGCAGCACGCGCAGCTTGAACTTGGCGGGGAACGGGGTGACGATTCCGAGGGGCCCGAGGGCGAGCAGGTTGGCCGTGATGGGGAAATAGGGGAGCCCCAGCGCGCGGGCGACGGTCGGCAATCGCAACACGACCGGCATCGCCTCCTCGGCGCCGATAACGGCGATGGGGATCACCGGGACACCGGCCCGCATGGCGATCTCGACGAAGCCCCCGCGCCCGAAGCGGCGGAGTTGATAGCGATCTGTGAACGACTTCGACGTCCCCTTGGTGCCTTCGGGAAAGACGAGCGCCAGCTGGTCTTGCTCCTTCAGGAGCCGGTACGCATTGGCCGGTCGGGCGGAGACGCCCCCAGAGCGCGCCCACAGGGTCCCGATGACCGGCACGGTCCGGAAGAAGTAGTCGGCCAATCCGTAGACCGGCCGTCCGAGCTCCTTCTCGATCCCGTGCATGATGACCGGGGCGTCGGAGGGGATGGCGCCGGCATGGTTGGCCACGAGGAGCGCGCCGCCCTCCGCCGGGATCTTCTCGAGACCCTCCCACTCCGTGCGGAACCACTTGGAGTAGATCGGCTCGTACATGGCGCGCGCCAAGGCCCGCGTTCGTTCCGAGCGACCCCATTCGTCGACGTCGGAGAGCCGTGGATCCTCGCGATCGCCGATGTGGTCGGCGGCAATGCGGATGGGCACGATGGCGGTCGATCGGTCCTTCTCGCCGACGATCGGGCGCCCGCTGGCCATAGGCCATCGTACCGATCACCCGAGCGACCGGTTCCTGGCCCGACGCGGCTACGGGCGGCCCGCCCCGATGAGGCCTTCCGTGAAGATGGGGGAGTAGGAGACGGTCGATCCGGTGAAGGGAGCTTGAATCACCGTGTCGGTCCCGTACGGACCCGAACCGGCGTACATGACGACGTGGTCGACCTGATCGTCTCCGTCCAGGTTGTAGTAGAAGAGCAGGTCACCGGGCTCGAGTGCGTCGAGCGAGACATGGGTGAGAGCGGGCCACTGGGTCTCGGTCGTCCTCGGTATGGTCACGCCCGCCTGGGCCCAGGCCCACTGCACGAGTCCCGAGCAGTCGAATCCAACCCCCTGTTCCTCACCCCCGAAGACGTACGGCACGCCCAGCTGCGAAACGGCCTCCTGCACCGCGGCCATGCCGGCGCTCCCGCCGGTTGCGGAACCGCCCACGGGTCCGGTATAGCCGCCCGCCTGGTCGGCCGCGGTCGTCGCCGCCGCGCCGCTGGACGAACCACCGACCGCCCCGGCCACCGTTGCCGCCGCCGCCGCGGCAGCGGCAGCTTGTTGCCTCGCCGCCGCGCTTTGCGCCGCGGCCGCCGCCGCCGCCTCTTGCTGGGCCTCTTGGATGGCCGCCGTTGCGACTTCTTGCGCGAGCTGTCCCTGCACCTGATCCAGGGTCGCCTTCGTCGTGGCTGCCTCTTGCTCGTTGGCTTGCGCGAGGGACTTGGCCTGTGCGGCCTCCGCCTGGGCCTGTGACGCGTCCGCTTGTTGCGTGACCTCCTCCGACTGCAAGGTCGACTCCGACTGCAACAGCGAGGTCTCGTCCTTCGTGAGATTGCCGACGATCTGGTTCGTGTATTGATTGCGCGCCTGGTTCAACGTCGCCGACTGCGAGAAGTAGGAGGTGAACCCGGTCTCGGGGGTTCCGTAGACGTAGGCCTCGACGGCGTCGCTGGCGACCAGTCGTTTGTCGAGCTTGACGGCGGACCGCGCGTGGATCAGGTTGGTGGCGAGCGACTGCAACGCCGTCTGCGCGTTCTGGAGATCCTGCTGTGCCGTGTTGTACTTGTCGTCGAGCACGGAGGTCTGCTGCTCCTCCTGAGCCAACGTCGCCTCTATCTGGCTGACTTGCGACTGGGTGGCATTGATCTGTGACTGGTTCGGCGCGGGGCCGGGCAGGGTGGTGGATGTGGTCGCGCCCGCGTTGGCCGCTGCTGCAGTCGACAACAACGCAGCGAGCAGGCCGACGACCATGGTCACTCTGACAAGAGGGGCCCGCCAGCGGACAGTGCTCCGACAATTCACTGTATCCACCGCGCAAGAGCGTAATGGCTGCATGGTGGCCGTTTTGGCATCCCCTTCGTTTCTGTCAGGTTGCATCCCGAGTTCGCGCGCCGTTCAGCTTCCTTTCGTGTATCGGTTCGATCGGAGTTTCGATTGACCCCTTCCGTTTGTCTCCGTAGGGTCCTGTGCGTGCGTGGAGTCGTGACAGTTGGGCAGGGGAGGCTCAGGGGCGTCTGGCGCGAGGACCACTGGTCGTTCTCGGGGATTCCGTATGGTCGTGCGCCGGTTGGCGCGTTGCGGTGGCGCCCCCCGTTGGAGGCTGAGCGTTGGAGTGAGATTCGCGACGCATCGACCTTCGGGCCGATCGCCCCCCAGTCCGCCGCCGTGCCTGGCGTCACGAGCCCGGCGGACCCGTCGGCCTCCGAGCCGCACAGCGAGGATTGTCTGTCGCTCAACATCTGGACGCCGGAGTTGCCGGATGCATCCACCGGAACGAGGGAACACAGCCGCCCGGTGATGGTGTTCATACACGGGGGTGGGTTCACTTCGGGCAGCGGGTCGGTATTCCTCTACCGGGGTGGCGAGCTGGTGCGCAATGGCGACGTCGTGGTCGTGACGATCAACTACCGGCTCGGCGCCCTGGGGTTCCTGGGTCACCGCGACCTCGGCGATCCTGACGGGCTGGTCGGGAACTGGGGCATACAGGATCAGCTGGCGGCCCTGCGATGGGTGCGCGACAACATCGCAGCCTTCGGCGGTGACCCGGGCGCCGTCACCATCTTCGGGGAATCCGCAGGAGGCTTCAGCGTGGCCACACTGCTCGGCCTGCCGACCGCTCGGGGACTGTTCCGGCGCGCCATCGTGCAGAGCGGTGGCGCGCACGTGCACGCGCTCCCCGATGCGGAGCGGTCGGGTGAGCGCCTGGCCTCCATGCTGGGCATCGTGTCCTGCACCCGGGAGTCGCTCGAGCACGTCCCTGCGACCGAGCTCGTGGCCGCCACCGCAGAGTTGGGGAAGCGCAGTCCCGATCCGGGCATGCTGCCGCTTCCCTTCCTCCCCGTCGTCGACGGTGTGCTGCTGCCCGAGCACCCGCTGGCCGCGGTGGCCAACGGAGCCGCGGCCGGTGTCGACCTGGTGATCGGGACGAACAAGGATGAGCTGACTCTCTTCGGCCTCGGGAACCCTGCCCTGATGGCCCTCGACGAGGACGGCGTGACGCGCTGGGTGGGCAATGCCGCGCCGGACATGCCGGAGGCCGACGTGGTCGATGCCTACAGGACCTTCCGGCATTCGCGCGGGGAGTCGACCGTCGCCAACGCCATCTGGGTCGCCATCGGCACCGACATCGTCTTCCGTCTGCCAAGCCTCCAGCTGGCCGCTGCGCACGTTGCCCGGGGCTCGCGTGCGTTCGTCTACCTGTTCGATTGGGCATCGCCGGCGTTCGGCGGGATCCTCGGTTCGTGTCACGCGCTCGAGCTGCCGTTCGTGTTCGGTGCCGTGGGTGAGCCTGCCGTGCAGGTCTTCTCCGGTGGTGGTCCGGCCGTCGAGACGTTGTCGAGCCAGATGCAGCGGGCGTGGCTGGCTTTTGCCGCCTCGGGAGACCCCAGCCATGAGGAGATCGGCTCCTGGAGCCGTTGGGATCCGGTCGATCGCGCCACCATGATCTTCGGAGCCGACACCAGGCTGGAGGCGGCGCCGCAGGGAGAGGAGCTGGCCGTCCTGGAGCGCTACCGCCCGCTCGTGTCGGGCGTGCCCGGCTGAACGGGGGCGGGCGCGACGAGGCCGGGGCCTGCCCTGCGAGGGACAGACCCGGGGCCCTCGTCAATGTCGGCCGTTACCGGTGGCCGAAGGCCTGACCGCCGAATCCGCCGTCCCGGGGACCGGGCGCTCCGGCAGCACCGGGGCCGCCCAGCGCGCCGTGCGGTGCCGACGGCCCGCTCGGGCCCGACCAGCCGCCAGTGGGCGGGGTGTGCGGCGCGATGGGTTGCGTCGCGGGAGCAGCACCGTGGGCCCACTGCGTGACCGCAGCCGTGGCCGGCTGTGGCCGCGTCGGCGCCGGAGGCTGCGGCTGGGGCTGCGCCGGCGCCGGCGGGCTGAAGATCGCAACGATCTGTGCGTCCAACTCGCCGGGTGTGCCGGGGTCGGGCAGGCCGAAGACCGTCACTCCTTCGCCATCGCTGACGCCGGTCGGGGTCGCGCCCTTCTGGTCGTACTTCGTGTTCGGCGACAAAATCACGGCGTCGGCGCCGCGCTTGTTGGTCAGCGTGACGGTCGATCCGGCCACATTGGTGACGCTGCCATCGACCCTTTCGGGAAACACGACGACGTTCGTCGCGGTCGGGTTTGATGCGGTGGGGTCGAGCGTGACTGCCACGTTCTCGCCGTCGTACACCCCCGGAGGAGCGATGGAGCTCCCTGGCTCCGCGTAGGTCGTCGCGTCGGTGGTGTCCAGAGTCTCAGTGCTCCCGTCGTACTTCTGGAGCACGAAGTCCCCTGAGGCCACCGAAGTCACCCGCCCCCGGTAATCCGGAGAGGACGTCCCGTCGTGCGCCGCCGCTGTTCCTTCTGCAGTGAGCAGGGCGAGCGCAGTGGTCGAGAGCACGACTCCGGCCAGACGCATTGTCTTGTGCAGCTGCATGGTGAATGCACCTCCGCTCGTCGTGAGCCTGCAGCCGTCGACCGTCGCGGTCGAACGTGCAAGAGATTTGCACTGTCGGCTGAAGCCGAACTCCTTTCCAGAACAGATGGATCGAACCGGCTTCTGGCCAATGAAGCGCGCACACCCCTGTGAAGGCGGCGGATGTTGTGGAGGCCTTGTCGATGGCAATGGGAGATGGCCACGACCCTCGTGCGGACCATGGACAAGAGCCATCCTCGGGATCCCGTCCGTCTCGGTCAGAATGGTGTCCTGGGGGCGTAGCCCAACAGGCAGAGGCAGGGCGCTTAAACCGTCCCCAGTGAGGGTTCGAATCCCTCCGCCCCCACTCGGCATCCGTGCCCCCGTGCAGGCAAGGCGACAAGATGGAAGGGATCCAGGACAAATGGGCATTGTGACGCTGCTGGCCGGGAGTGTCCCGAATTCGGGAGACGCAGCAGGTACATTGCGCGCCACCCGAGACCGGTGCCGTATCAGCAGTTCGCACTCCCGGTCGCACTGATATCTCAGAAAGGCAAGGCCACCCCAGCATGCGATTTATTCGCGCCTCGGCCGCAGCGAGCGTCATCCTCGTGATCATCGCGTCGGCTCTCGTCGCCGGCGGTCCCGCAGCACAGGCGGGCCCTCCGAGCTCCATGGCCCGCACCCTCTACACGGGGATCGACCCGGGCGTCGGGCACTTCTACACCTACGCCCCGAGCGTCATTCAGACGAGTCCCTCGACACGCGACGTGTTCGACTGTGAGAACTACAAGAGCAACGTCGTGCACGACAACGTGTATCTCTCCGTGGGTCACCTGATCAAGGGGCAGTGGCAATACGGGCCGCTGAAGGCCGTGTTCGGCCCGATGGACGACCCCGATCCCCACGGGTACTTCAGCATCCACGCCTGCGAGCCGGAAGTGATCGGAGGCAGGTTCCACTTCGGCGGGCAGCCGTACCAGTGGGCGCTCCTCTTCACTGCCGAGTCCGCTCCCACCAATTCCAGCAACCAGTTGGGTATCGCCTTTGCGAACAATCCGGCCGGCCCGTGGAAGCCCGACTTGACTCCCATCGTCCAGACAGCCGACGACTTCGGGCACAACTCGTACAAGTTTGACTGCCCACCCGGCTTGTACTGCCTCGGGCAACCGGCGGCCATCGACTCCGGACAGAGCGGGCACATCCTGGTGACCTACATGTCGAACGCCGGCAGCCCGGGGAATGACACCGCACCAGCCGAGGGGCTCGTCCTCCGCGAGCTGAATCTCTCGAACGTGCCTGCGTCGGGGCCGTGCCCGCAGTGTCTCGCCGCGTTGCCCGACGGGAAGACCATTGAGGCGGTGCCGACGGCCGGGCTTTCCTATCCGCCCGACGACGCGTCCATCGGCTACGACGCCGCCACCGGTGACATCCTCCTCAGCTATGACGGCGGACCGCCGAACTCCGATCTCGACGAGGCTCCCGTCACGCCTTACGTGACCGTCGCCACCATGAGCGAGAGCGCGTTCTTGAGTGGGGTCGGCACGTGGGACGTGCTCGGAGACATCGGCTCGTGCATTTCCGGACACTCGCTCAACCACAACTCGGCGATCGTCCGCCTGCCCGACGGCAACATGCCGAACGGGAGCGAGCTGTCGATGATGTACACGGTGGCCAACCACAACCTCCACACCGTCTGGGGCGTCTGGGGCTACAGAATCTGGAGCCTCGACACGCCGCTCGGCTCGGGCCTCCTGCAGGAGCCCGCGGCCAGCGACGACTGCTCGGGGTACGACGTCCTGACGTCGGATGGCCAGGTGAGCGGGGGGACGGCCACCGTTCCATCGGCCTCCGTCGCTCCCGCCACCCCGGCGGTGGGCCTGGCGCTGACGCCCGACCGGCAGGGCTCCTACGTGTTGCATGCCGACGGCGCTGTGGCCACATTCGGGGACGCCCCGGTCCAGCCCCGGCCGTCCGGACTGCCGGCGACGCCGAGCGGACTCGTCGGGCTCGCGGTCGATCCGGTAACCGGCGGGTACTGGGTCGCGGCGGCGAACGGGGCGGTCTCTGCCGCCAATGCCCCCACCCTGGGCTCGCTCGCCGGCCGGAAGCATTCGGGAACGGTCGTCGCCATCGCGCCGACGCCTGCGGGTGTCGGCTACTACCTCGTCACGTCGACCGGCCAGGTCTTCACCTACGGGCATGCGCAGAATTTCGGTGGACTGCCGGCCACGGCAGGTCAGACGATCACCGCCATTGCGCCGACACCGGACGGTCTCGGCTACTACCTGCTCTCAGCGACGGGTTCCATCACGGCCTACGGCGACGCCTCCCTGTTCGGGCCGAGCGTCGTGCCGGGACTGACCGGTCAGGCCGATGCGATCGCCGTGAGCCCGGACGGGCTCGGCTACGTCGTCGCCAGCTCTTCTGGTCAGATCGTGCCTTACGGGGACGCCGGGTCGGCAACCGGTGCCGCCGTGCCGGCCGGGGCGCAGCCCGTCGCACTGGCATTCTTCTGATCCGGATCGAGCGGGACACCCGGCGGAGGCGGGTCGGCGACAGCGGCCATGCGGCCCAGGTACCACATGGCTCCGTAGGCGAGCAGGATCACTGCTGACCCGACACACAAGAGGGGGAATGGGGCCAGTTGCGGCGGACGCCAGCCACGGGCCCAGGAGAGTGGGCTCAACGGCCCGCTGGTGCCGACGGCGTAGCGACGGAGGGTGGACGCGAACTCCAGGACCTGCAGCAAGCCGACGGTCGCGATCCCGAGCAGTAACAGGCGCTTGACCTCCGGCCACGCCAGCCTGTCCTCCATCGTCCCGGCCGCGAACACGATGAGCCCGACGAAGATCGGCGTGTCGTATCGACCCATCCACGTGAGCGAGACCGTCGGGGCGTAGTACGCCTGTGCTGCCACGGGCAGCACCAGCAGGGCGACCAGCACGCCGGCGAGTGCGGTCGCGCGCCGCCGGCTCGTCAGCACCACGGCTGGTAACACGAACCCTCCGGCCAGCATCGTCCACACGATCGCCAGCCACGCCGGGCCGCTGTACTCGTTCGTCCCGATGGCACCGATCATCTGGGACCAGAAGTCCCACGTGTACCCCAACGAGAACGAGAGCTGGTTGAGCCAGGCTGTGATGTGCGGGAGATCGTTGTCCTTCAGGTAGTTGGGGTTGGCCGGCGCTTCGGCGAACACGAGCCACCACAGCGCGAACAGCAGGACCAGTGTCACGACGGCCACCATCGGCCAGAAGGCCTTCAAAGTCGAAAGGCGACGCAATCGGGTTCTCCCCGCGCAGGCCAGGAGGACGAGGAATGCCAGTGCGGCGTAGATGATGGAGGCTGGCCGCGAGAGGAGCAGCAGGACCGCCGAGCCGGTCATGATGGCGGCCAGGCTGGTCGTGACCGGTTCGTCCGTCACGACCAGGGTCACGGTCACCCAGAGGACCAAGGCGGATCCGATCTCGAGCTGGCTCGAGCCGAGTACCCCGAACTCCGCGATGAACGACGGCGTGGCGGCCACCAGGACGCCCACCAGGAGGACGGGACGCCGCCGGGAACACGCCAGTGCGACGGCCGTCGCGAGCAGGGCGGCTCCCAGCATGGATGTCAAGAAGCGCGAGAGGTAGAACCCGGTCCGGTCCGGTGCCAAGAAGAAAGGAAGGCCCGTGAGCAGAGCAGGGAGTGGCGGCTCACGGCTCACATAGTTGTCGATCTGTCCGGGAGTGACCGGTCCCTGCAGCGATGTCGTGTCACACGCCGCCGAGACGGCGTGATTGACGTCGAAGCAGCTCTCGCCCGCGGCGAAGACGGGTACGTGTTCGACCCCGGACTCGATCTGGGTCGGGGCCTTGAGGGTGAGGGGAGGGAGGAACTGACCGGACCAGACCGCCTCGCTCTGAGCGGCGTGCTGGGCCTCGTCAGCGCCTGCGAAGATCGGCTGCGCCACGCTCCAGGCCGTGCCGACGACGACGAAGCAGACGAAGGTGATGACCCAGGCGCGCCAAAAGGTCGGTATCCGGGCCTGGGCTCGGTGTGCCACTACCTGGCCTGGCAGGCGACAACGTCGTGCGCCTCGACGTCGGAATCGATCCCGCGACGCGGGCACGTCGTCGGGGCCCGGAGGCGCAGTGCGGGACGCATCAGGTCGAAACTACCGAACCGGGTGCTCCAAGGTGCTGATGGACTCTGCGGGGGAGACGCGACCGTTCCCCCATGTGCGCCCCGGCACCGTCGAAATAGCGGTCCTCGGTCAGGTCGCCGTTCGGGGCGCGGCTGGACCTTTCCAGCGCTCAGCTGCATGCGACCTCGCCGTGTATCTCGCGTTCCACCGGGCTGGCGTCCGTCACGCCGACTGGTCGCTGGCGCTGTGGCCGGAGCGGCCGGTGTCGTTGTCCACGGCGTATTCCACCTCGTCTGACGTGCGTCGGGCGCTCGGCCGCGACCCCGAGGGCCGCCTGCATCTCCCTCGTGGCGTCGACCTCCGCCTCGGAGACGCGGTCACGACCGACGTCGAGCACTTTGCCGCGTTGGCGGCGTCCGACGAGCCACCGCTGCTGGTGGCGGCCATGGGCCTGATACGGGGGCCGCTCTTCGCGGGCATGCGACGCACCGACTGGGCCGTCTTCGACGGCACCCAGTCCGAGATCGAGACCCTGGTAGTGGGGACGGCGCTCCGGGCGGCCGACCTGCTCGTCCAGCTCGAATCCGGGGCCGAGGCCGAATGGGCTGTCCGGCAGGCGCTCCGGGTGAGCCCGTACGACGAGCGGCTCTACCGCTCGTTGCTGCTCGCCATGGCGGCCCAGGGCAACCGGGTGCGGCTGCATGCCGCCATGGCTCAGTTGCGGACGCTGGCGGGAGAGGCCGCCCATCCCGGGGCGCCGCCGGCCCCGGCGGACTGCCTCCATCCTGCGACGACGGACCTCTACCGTGACCTGCTCCTTGGTCTGCCTGCCGCGGGAGGGCACCCCGCCAGGCTGTAGGGTTGCCACCCGCCATGGCGAGAAGCTCTTCTGGGAGATCAGTTGCACGCGCCGCCGCAACGGGCGGTGGCACCACGTACCGCGGGCAGATGCCGGTGAACTGGTATGCCGCGCTCGTCATCATCGTCGTCGTCGGGGTGGCGTCCATCGCACTGGCCAAGTACAACTACAACAAGGTGCCGACGGTCGTTGAGCCCACCGTAGGGACCTCCTGGCACGCCGGCCTTTCCTTCGACATCTGCGGAACCATCGAGCCGACGCTCGCGGCATCGCCCTCGAGTGCCACCACGGGGCTCACGACCACGGGCAGCGGCGTCCTCGTCGTGGCGCCGAAGACCTCGGGTGAGGCGGGCGACAACGCGACCCTCGGGAAGTTCGCCGATGGGTATACCGGACTGACGTTGACCAACACGAAATTGACGTACCCGTCGACCAAGGTCACGACGTACACCAACGGGGAGAAGTGCGCGGCCGGCACGCCCGATGCCGGCAAGGCCGGCGTGGTGCAGGCGCGCTCGTGGGTGATCGCGACCACGACCTCCAAGAACAACGAGGTGAACGAGACGGGGGGCGCTACGACGCGCCAGCCCGCCGACCTCAAGTTCGCCAATCGCCAACTGATCACGGCCGGATTCGTGCCGGAGGGCACAGCTCTGCCCAAGCCGCCCGCCTCGACCATCCTGGCTCTGGAGCAGGTGTTGACGGGGAGCCAGGCGCCGGTGGCCACGACGACCACCACCGCTGCGGGCGCCACGGCCACAACGGTGCCCCTGGCCACGACGACCACGACGGTGCCCCTGGCCACGACGACGACGAAACCTTCGTCCACGACGACGAGCAAGTAATGAAAGCGGTTGTCCTCGTCGGGGGCGAGGGGACGAGACTTCGTCCCCTGACGCTCACGGCTCCCAAGCAGATGCTCCCCGTCGTCGGTGTGCCCATGATCGAACGCGTGCTCGGGCACCTCGCTTCCCACGGCATCGACGAGGCCGTCCTCTCGCTCGGCTACCTGCCCGATGCGTTCATGGAGGCCTATCCGGACGGCCGGGCCGCCGGCATCGCACTGACCTACGCCGTCGAGCCCGAACCGCTCGACACGGCCGGTGCCGTCCGCTTCGCCGCCACCTTCGCCGGTGTCGACGAGACCTTTGTGGTCGTCAACGGAGACGTGCTCACGGACCTCGACCTGACGACCCTGATCGCCTTTCACCGCGAGCGCAGCGCCGAGGGCACCGTCGCCCTGCACCCGGTGGCCGATCCCTCCGCGTTCGGGGTGGTGCCGACCGACGGGTACGGGCGGGTGCTGGCCTTTGTCGAGAAGCCACCCCGCGACGAGGCGCCGACCAACGAAATCAATGCGGGGACCTACGTGCTCGAGCCGGCCGTGCTCGCCAGGATTCCCGAGGGAGGACGGGTGTCGATAGAGCGGGAGACGTTCCCGGCCATGGTGCGCGACGGCGGCCTCTTCGCACGCTCCGACGACACCTACTGGCTCGACACCGGCACCCCGGCGGCCTATCTGGAGGCCAATTTCGACTACCTGAACCACAAGCGCGGCCCGATCGTGATCCCGGCGTTGGCGGACCGCGGGGACGGCGTTCTCCTGGCGGGTGAGAGTGACGTGGCCGGCCAGGTGGCGGGTCCCTCGGTCGTCTTCGCGGGCTGCGTGGTCGAGGCGGGAGCGCGGGTCGAGCGCAGCATCCTCGGGCCCGGCACGGTCGTCTCTTCGGGTGCGCTGGTCGCGGATTCTCTGCTCATGGACGGCTGCCACGTTGCCGCCGACGCCAAGGTGGCCGGGTCCGTCATGGGCCCGCGCTCCATCGTGGGGCAGCGGGGCGATGTCCGGGCGGTCTCAGTCCTCGGCGCCGATGCAGTGGTCTCCTCAGGGACGCTGGTCGACGGCGAGCGGGTCGCAGGCTAGAAAGGCCGGGGCATGCGCACATTGGTGACGGGAGGCGCGGGGTTCATCGGGTCGACGCTGGTCGACCGCCTGCTTGTCGAAGGGCACGAGGTCGACGTGGTCGACGACTTCTCCACGGGCTCGTTGTTGAACCTGGCCGAGGCCCGCGGCAGTGCGGGCCGGGCGCTCACCATCCACCATCTGGACATCAGCGCGCCGGCCGTCGTGGAGCTCATGGCGCGTCGCCGTCCCGAGCTGGTCTTCCACCTGGCCGCCCAAGCCGACGTCCGCGTCTCGGTGGCCCGTCCCGCCTTCGACGCCATGGTCAACGTCGTGGGCTCGCTCAACGTCCTCGAAGGCGCTCGGCAGGCCGAGGCCGAACGCGTGGTCTTCGCGGCCAGCGGCGGCACGCTCTACGGCGAGCCGGCCGTCGAGGACCTCCCGGTGCGCGAGTCGCACCCGCAGCAGCCGCTGTCGCCCTACGGCGTGTCCAAGAAGGCCGTGATCGACTACCTCGTCGCCTATCGCGAGCTGCACTCCCTGGAGTTCTCCGCTCTCGCCCTGAGCAACGTCTACGGGCCTCGGCAGAATCCCCACGGCGAGGCCGGCGTCGTCGCCATCTTCGCCGACCGCATCCTGCGCGGCGAGCCGGTGACGATCTTCGGGGACGGCGAACAGACGCGGGACTTTGTCTTCGTGGACGACGTCGTCGACGCTTTCGTGCGCGCCGCCACCCGCGGCGGCGGCCTCGTCTGCAACATCGGGACCGGACGCGAGACGTCGGTCAACGAGCTCCTCGGCGCGCTGGAGGCCCAGGCCGGTACGGAAGTGCAGTCCGTCTCAGCACCGCTGCGCCCCGGCGAATTGCTCCGCTCGAGCCTCGATGTCGAACGGGCGGGCATGCAGCTCGGCTGGCGCTCCTGGACCTCGCTCCATGACGGCGTGCGGGCAGTGCTCGAGTTCGTGCGCGCCGGCGCCGGCTGACGTCAGCGGAAGAGGTCTTCGTCCGGCGGCCGGATCACCTCGGCCCGCACCGAGGCCGGGCGGAGCCACTCCGCCGGCACCCCCCGCACGACGGCGACGGGAACGCCGCGGTCCTTGCCCATGACCAGCTCCGCGGCCGAGGCCAACTCGTCGGCGACGCAGACCTCCGTGGCGACGAGCTCGCGGCCCCCGGCGTCGGTCGTGCCCCTGAGGTCCACGACCGCGGCCACACCGGCGCACCCGATGGCGACGTCGGTGACGCCCCGCCGCCAGGGCCGCCCGAAGGTGTCCGAGACGATCACGCCGAGAGCGATCCCGAAGGCGTTCTCCAGGCCGGCACGGATGCGCCGGGCCGAGCGGTCCGAATCCTCCGGCAGCAGCGCCGCGGTGCCGTCGGCCACGTTGGAGAGGTCGATGCCGGCGTTGGCGCAGATGAAGCCGTGTCGCGTCTCGCTGATCACCAGGTCACCGCGCTGGCGCAGCAGGCGGACCGACTCCTGTCGCACCAGTGCGAGCTTGGCCTGCGGGTCGCTGTGGTCGAGGTCGACCAGGCGGCCTTCGGCCTTGGAGACGATCTTCTGCGTGACCACGACCACGTCGCCGCTCGTGAGCTCGGGACCATCGGGGTTCGCCGGCGCGACGGCGTGCGCGATCAGCGCGGCCAGGTCGGTGCCGGGCGTCACCTCGCCCAGGCCGGCAATGGGGAAGACCTGCACGCCGTCAGCGGACGGCATCGACCACAGCGCGGGCGAGATCCTCGGCCCGTTCCGGCGTGCTCATGACGGTGGGGGTCACCTCGCAGCGCACCCCTTCGGCCTCAATGGCGGCTGCGTGGGCGGCGTCGCTCACGTCGACGACGAGCGTGCCGACCCACGGCGCGTACAGGCGGGCCACGCCCACCACGGACGGCTCGGTGCCGAGCTCGGCCATCAACCGGTCGGCGGGACCCTTGAGCGCGGCGCCGGCGACGATGGGGGACACGCCCACCACGTCTTCCCGGCGCGCCACCAAGGCGTCGCGCACGCCGGGAACGGCCAGCACCGGGCCGATGGACACCACTGGGTTCGATGGGCACACCACGATGGTGCCGGCGTCGCGGAGTGCGTCCATGACGCCGGGCGCCGGCCGTGCCGTGCCGGCTCCGTCGAAGCGGACGCCGCGGACCGCCACGTCGTGGTGCAGCCGCACGAAGTAATCCTGGAAGCTGACGTCGGTCCCCGCCGGCCCGAGGTCGCTCACCTCCGCCAGCGCGACCCGCGTCCGCAGGGTGTCGTCGGTCACGGGGAGCAGCCGGACCGCGATGCCGCGGCGGCGGGCCAGCTCGGCCGTCACCGCGCTCAACGGCTCACCGCCGCGTAGCCGGCCGGTACGGAAGAGATGGGTCGCCAGGTCGCGATCGCCCAGGCGGAACCAGTCCTCGCCGCCCAGCCGCGCCAGCTCGTCCATGACCGCCCAGCTCTCGCCGGCGACGCCCCACCCGGTCTCACGGTTGTCCATCCCGGCCAGGGTGTAGGTCACCGTGTCGAGATCGGGGCAGATGGAGAGGCCGTGCAGCTCCATGTCGTCGCCGACGTTGACGATGGCCGTGATGTCACCGGGCGGGACGACCCGCACCAGTCCGGAGAGCATTCGAGCGGCCCCCACACCGCCGCACAGGGCCACGAGCACGTCGCGAGCATACGAGCGCCTCGACGGGGGCCGTTCCCGCCTCCCCTGGTACCATCGCCGCCCGCCATGCCAGTGCGCATCCCCTCGGATCAGCACGAGACCGTGGTGTCCGTCCTGCGGGAGGCGGCACGGGTGAATGGCGCCGTCGAGGCGTACGTCGAGACCGACGGCGAGGGCGGGCGGCGCAGCCTGACCTTCGCGGCGTGGGACCGAGCGGCCGAGGGCGTGGCGGGCCACCTCGCCCGCCTCGGGGTCGCCAAGGGGGACGTCGTCTGCCTGTTCCTGCCCTCGAGCATCGACTACGCCGTCCTGTACGCCGCGCTGCTCCGGCTCGGGGCGATCACGTCGGGCATCAACCCGCGCATGGGGCCCGGAGAGGTGGCCTCCATCCTTGACCGCGCCGCCCCGGTGCTCCTGGTGCTCGACCCCGACGCGGGTCCGCCTCCTGAGGCGCCGACGGTGGAGGTGGTCACTCGCGCCGAGGCCCGGAGCTGGTGGGGCGAGCAGGGGCCCGACAGCTGGCCGCAGCTGGCCTCGTCCGACCCGGTGGCCGTGGTCTGGACCAGCGGGACGACCGGCCAGCCCAAGGGCGCCCTCTTCGATCACGCCAACTTGGCCGCCGTGGCGCGCGGGACCGACGTGTTGAGCCACCCCGGGGACCGCCGGATCTCACCCGTGCCGTTCGCCCACGTGGGCTACATGACGCGTGCCTGGGACGAGATCGGCAATGCGGTGACGACCGTCATCACGCCCACACCGTGGCGGGCCGACGACGCCATCCGCGCCATGGCGGACGAGGGAGTGACCGTTGCCCAGGGAGTCCCGACGCAGTGGGCGCTCATGCTGGCCAGCGAGGAGCTCCCGCAGGCCGATCTCAGCACCTTGCGTGTGGCCGGGACCGGTGCGGCGCGCACGACGGCGTCCCTCGTGGCCGAGGTTCGCCGCCACTTCGGAGTGCCCGTGGTGGTGCGGTACACGTCGACGGAGTCGTCCTTGGGAACCGGCACGACGCTGACGTCCTCCGACGAGGAGGTGGCGACAACGGTGGGCCATCCGGTGCCCGGAGTCGAGCTCGCCATCGTCGACGAGGCCGGCGACCCGGTGCCGGCCGGTTCGGTTGGCCGCGTCCTCTTGCGTTCCGCCGCGGTCATGCGCGGCTATTGGGGGCGGGGCCCTGGTCGCGGCCGCTCCATGACGGAGCTGGTGGACCCGGTGGCCTCGGGGGCGGTGCTCGCTCCGGACGGATGGCTGACCACCGGCGACTTCGGGCGGCTCACGCCTGAAGGCAACCTGCAGCTGGCCGGCCGGGCCCACGAGCGCTACATCCGGGGTGGTTACAACGTGTACCCGGCCGAGGTGGAGGCGGCACTCTCGTCGCACCCGGCGATCGAGCGGGCCGCCGTGGTCGGCGTGGCCGACGAGGTCCTCGGCGAGGTCGGCGTGGCCGTCGTGGTGGCTGCGTCGGGTGCGCAGCCCGACCTCGCGTCCGTGCGCGCGCATTGTGCCAACCAGCTGTCGGACTACAAGGCGCCCGATGCGCTGGTGGTCGTCGACGAGCTGCCCCTGACGCCCATGATGAAGGTCGACCCGGTGCGCCTTGCCGTCCTGGCGGCCCGCGGCGCGGAGGAGCGGCGGCAGAGCCTGCAAAGTCGTCGCCCCGGCTCCGGGGTGGTAGGCAGTGGCCCCACCGGAGACGCAGACGAGAAGGAGCGCGCATGAGCCCCACGACACGAGTCGGGGAGTCGGACCCCAATCGGGGGACCGCCCCGGAGGCGATCACCCCAGGTCGCTACGTCGGTCGGGTGGCGGTGGTCACCGGCTCGGGCTCGGGGATCGGGCGCGCCACGGCGCGTCGTCTGGCCGCGGAGGGCGCCGCCGTGGCCTGCCTCGACGTGGTCACGGACGCCATCGAGGCCGTGGCGGCCGAGATCAACACGGAGGCGGCTGCTGCGGGGGGGCGGGCCGTCGCGGTGCACTGCGATGTCACCGACGAGAATGCCGTCGCTGCTGCCGTGGCGACGGCGGCGGAGGAGCTGGGCTCCATCACCAACCTGTGCAACATCGCCGGCATCGGCGGGTTCGCCCACACCACCGAGCAGTCACTGAGCGGCTGGGACAAGATCATCGCGGTCAACCTGACCGGGACGTTCCTCATGTGCCGGGCCGTCCTGCCCGGCATGCTCGAACACGGCGGCGCCATCGTGAACACGATCTCCACCGCCGGCATGAAAGGCCAGCCCTACTCGGCGGCCTACTGCGCCTCCAAGGGCGGCGCGCGGTTGCTCACCATGGCCCTGGCGGTCGAATACATGGCGCGCGGCGTGCGCGTCAACGGTGTCGCCCCCGGCGGAGTGGACACGCCGATCATCCACAATTTCGGGCCGCCCGAGGACGCCGACTGGAAGCTCATCGAACGCCTGATGTCCCCGATCGGCTTCGCCTATCCGCACGAGGTCGCCGGCGCCTTCGCCTATCTCGGCTCCGGCGAGGCGGACTACATCACCGGGGCGATCCTCTCCATCGACGGGGCGATCACCACCTGAGCACCTCCGAGACGCCCCGGGCACGCCTGCGCGTCGCGCTCGACGCCACGCCCCTGCTCGGGTTCCGCGCCGGCGTCGGAGCCTTCTGCCACGGTGCCCTCGCGGCCCTGGGCCACCGTCCCGGCCTCGACGTCGGGGCCTACGCCGTCAGCTGGCGCCGCCGCGGGCTGATCGAGGCCGAGCTCCCGGACGGCGTGGCCGCACGGCAGCGGCCCATGCCGGCCCGCCCCCTCCACGCGCTGTGGGCCCGGGCGGACGTTCCGCCAGTGGAGTGGTTCATCGGCGCCACCGACGTCGTGCACGGGACGAACTTCGTGGTCCCCCCGACCCGGCGGGCGGCCGCAGTGGTCTCCGTGCACGACCTCACGCCGCTGCACCATCCCGAGCTGTGCAACGAAGCGACCCTCGCCTACCCCGGGCTGATCCGTCGCGCCCTCGACCGGGGCGCCTGGGTCCACGCCGATTCCGCCTTCGTGGCCGATGAGGTCGTGGAGGCGTTCGGCGCCGATCCGTCGCGTGTGTGCGTCGTCCACCCGGGCATACCCGACCTGCCGGTCCCGACCGAGGCGGAGGCCACCGAGCTGGTACGGCGGCTCCTTCCGCCTGGCATCGAGCGGTTCTGCCTGGCCGTCGGAACGGCCGAGCCCCGCAAGGACCTGCCCGGCCTGGTGCGGGCGTTCGACGCGGTCGCCGATCAGCAGCCCGATGTCGCCCTGGTGCTGGCCGGGCCGGAGGGCTGGGGTGAGCAGGCGCTGGCCGCGGCCGTGGCCGCGTCGGAGGCGCGCCAGCGGATCGTCCGCACGGGCTGGGTGGAGCAGCTCAGTCTGGCGGCCCTGCTCTCCCGCGCCAGCGTGCTGGCCTACCCGTCCCTCTACGAGGGGTTCGGCTTCCCGCCGTTGCAGGCCATGCGTGCCGGGGTGCCTGTCGTCTCCACGCGGGCGGGTTCGTTGCCCGAGGTGCTCGGTGACGGCGCCCTCTTGGTCGACGTCGGCGATCACGAGGCGCTGGCCGGGGCGCTGGTCATCTGCCTGGGCGAGGAGAGGGAGCGCACGCGCCTCATTGCCGCGGGCACGGCCTGGTCGGCGCGCTATTCATGGGAGCGTTGTGGCGACGGTCTCGAAGCCCTCTATCGCCATGCGGCGGCAGTCCGTGGCTGAGTCGCCTGCACTCTCGGTGCTGCTTGCCGTCGAGCAACTCCGCCGGCGTGTACCCGGTGGCATCGGTGCCTACGCGGGCGGCCTGCTCGGTGGCCTGGCTGTTGCGGCCACGGAGGGCGACGGGGTGGAGGTGGCCCTCCTCGCCAGCCGCGCCCCGGAGGGGGCGGACGATCCACTGGCGGCATTCGGGCGGCCGCTGCACGCGTCGCGGCTCCCGGGTCGGCTCCTGACCCGGACCTGGGACCACGGGCTGACGCGCGCGCCCGCCGGGTTCGACGTCGTGCACTCGGTCTCGCTGGCCTCACCCCAACTCCGGCGCTCCAGCCCGGAGCGGTTGGTCGTGACCGTGCACGACGTGGCCTGGCGTCGGCATCCCGAGGCGACGACGCGGCGCGGCGCACGCTGGCACGAGGCGGCGTTGCAGCGAGCCAGCCGATCCGACGCGGCACTCGTGGTCCCGTCCCGGCTGGTGGCAGCCGACCTCAGGGCGATGGGCATCGACGACGCCCGGGTCACGGTGGTGCCGAGCGGGGCCGATCACCTGCCCCCGCCCGACGCCGACGCCACCGACATCCTCCTCCGGAAGCTGGGCCTTTCAGGGGAGTTCCTGCTCACGGTGAGCACGCTCGAGCCTCGCAAGAACGTGGACCGGCTCGTGCGCGCCTTCGCGCTGGTGCGCGACTCGCTGCCCGGACCGTGGCCTCTCGTGATCGTCGGGCCGACCGGGTGGGGACCCGAGCCGCCGGTGCCACGGGCGGCCGACCATGTCGTCTTCACCGGTCCCGTCCCCGACGTGGTCCTGTCCGACATGTACCGGCGTGCCCGCGCCTTCGCCTATGTGCCCCTCACCGAGGGCTACGGCCTACCGCCCCTGGAGGCCATGCGCGTCGGCATCCCGACGGTGGTGTCCGACGAGGTGCCCAGCGTGCACGACCTCGGTGCGGTCGAGCCGGCAGCGGCCCGCATCGTGGACCCGCACGACATCGACGACATCGCACGCGGGCTGGCCGCCGTCCTGACCGATGACGTCCTGCGCCAACGGTTGGCGCTCCAGGGTGCGGCGTACGCGTCGGCCCGGACCTGGCGGGCGGCCGCCCGCGCCCACATCGAGCTGTGGCGGTCCTTGCGGTGACCGGCGAGCGCCTCGAGCTGTCGCTCGACGTCTCCGCCGTGCCGGCGCGGCCCGGCGGCGCCGGCTACTACACGATTGCGCTGGCGCGCGGCCTGGCCCGGCGCGAAGACGTGGGGCTCTCCCTCGTCGCACGCCGCGGCGACGAGCAGCGCTGGCGCAGCCTGGCGGGCGGCGCCGCGGTACATCAGGCGGTCCCGACCTCGCGGCCGGGCCGGCTGGCGTACGAGCAGATCCGGCTCGGTTCCGTGCTGCGCTCGCTCGGGGTGCAGGTCCATCACGGGCCGCACTACACGATGCCGGCCCGGTCGCCGGTGCCCTGTGCGGTGACGATCCACGACTGCACCTTCTTCGACCATCCCGAATGGCACCTCCACTCCAAGGCGGCGTTCTTCCGCCGTGCCATCCGCCGCGCCGCCCGCCACGCCGGCGTGGTCATCTGCGTGAGCCAGGTCACCGAGGACCGGCTGCGCGCGTGGTGTGACGTGCGCGCTCCCGTCGTGGTGGCGCCGCACGGGGTCGACCACGGGCGGTTCACCCCCCGCGAGCCGGCCGAGGGTTCCGACCGTGCCGTGCTGGCCGCGCTCGGGGTACCGGTCGACCGGCCCTTGGTCGCCTTCGTCGGCACGCTCGAGCCCCGGAAGGGGGTGGTCCCCCTCATCGCCTCCTTCGACCAGGTGGCCCGCGCCCACTCCGATGCCGTGCTCGTCCTGGGCGGACAGACCGGCTGGGGGATGGCGGAGACCGAGCGCGCCCTGGCCGCCGCCAGGCACCCCGAGCGGATCGTGCGCACCGGCTATCTGCCCGACGAGGCGGTCCCTGCGCTGCTCCGACAGGCGGCGGTGGTGGCCTACCCGGCCCTCGAAGAGGGGTTCGGGTTGCCGGCGCTCGAGGCACTGGCGTGTGGCGCGCCCCTGGTGACCACCGAAGGCACCGCGATGGCGGAAATGGCCGGGGACGCCGCCCTTCTCGTCCCGGCCGGTGACGTGGTTGACCTGGCTGTGGCGATCGACCGGGCCCTTCGGGAAGGCCGGACCACCGTCCGCCGGTCGCTCGGGCTCACCGTGGCGGCGGAGCGCACCTGGGAGGCCAGCGTGGACCTGCACCTGCGGGCGTATGCAGTCGCCAGGGCGGCCTCGCAGTAGGGTTCCGCGCATGCGCGCGCTGATCACCGGCGGCGAGGGCTTCGTGGGCCAGTGGTTGGCCGCGCACCTCAAGGACCGGGGCGACGAGGTCGCCGTGATCGACATCGAGACGGACGTTGCGGACGGCCCCGCGGTGCGCCGTGTCATGGCGGACGTCAGGCCGGAGGCGGTGTACCACCTGGCCGCCATGACGCACGTGGGTGAGAGCTGGGAAAAGCCGGGCCAGGTGCTCCGGGTCAATGTGCTCGGGACGGCGGAGATCCTGGCTGCCGCCCGCTCGCTCGAGGGCAACCCCCGCGTTCTCGTCGTCAGCTCGGCCGAGGTCTACGGGATCGTGACCCCGGATCAGCTGCCCCTCGGCGAGGACACGCCGACCGAGCCCGCGAGCCCGTACGCGGCCAGCAAGCTGGCGGCGGAGGCGGTCGCCTTCCAGGCCTGGCGCGGCTATGGCCAGCCCGTCCTGGTGGTCCGGCCCTTCAACCACATCGGCCCGGGGCAGTCGCCGAATTTCTTCGTGCCCGCACTGGCCAAGCGGATCGTGGACGCACGCCGCAGTGGGACGAAGTCGCTGCCGGTGGGGACCCTGTCGACCCGACGCGATTTCACCGACGTCCGCGACGTCGTGGTGGCCTACCGGCTGCTGATCGAACGCGGTGTCCCGGGGGAGGTGTACAACGTCTGTTCCGGCCGGGACGTGGCCATGTCGGAGGTGGCGGCGCAGCTCCTCGACCTGGCGGGGGCGGACCTCACGTTCGAGACCGACCCCGAACTGGTGCGGCCGGTCGACGTGCCGGTGTTGCGGGGGAGTGCGGAGCGGCTGCAGGCGGCGACCGGCTGGCAGGCCCGCATCCCGCTCGCGACGACGCTCGCCGACGTCCTGACCTCCTGGGAGGAGGCGGACTGACGGCGAGCGTCGTTGGCGTGCGAAACGTTGCTGCTCAGGCGCTCACACGCTGGCGGATCTGAATCCGGACCTCACGGGCCTGCTCCCGGGCCTTCGCCGTGACCTGGCTCACCGAGGAGGGCAGCTTGTCCTCCAGCGGCTGCAGGGTCGTCTCGACGAACTGCACGGCCGTCTCGGCCAGGTCGTCGATCTGATGGAACCCCTTGGCCACACCGTGGCGCACGTCGTCGATGCGCTGGTCGATCGAGAAGTCCTTGGAGAGCCGGTTCTGCAGCTCGACCCGCTGGACCTGGGCCCGCTGGTAGCCCAGCACGCCGAGGCCGACGGCGACATATGCCGCATCGCGGGCGAGGTCCGTGACACCCTGGGAGATGTTGGTGATGTTGGTGGGTACTTCAGGCATTTGAAGCCTCCTGTCTGGTCGGTTCACTCCGACGTTCCGGGCGCAGGAGCCGCCGGCTGGCCACTGCATTCCGGATACAAGAGTATCACACATGTTAAACAGTTGCAAGCACTTGGGGGTGCATTTCGTGCCTGAAGGAGAGGGTGCCCGAGCGGATAGCCTCAGCCCCCTGATGGACGCCCAAGTGCCGGCCGTGGTCGCCGTCGTCGTGACGAACGGACCGGGGCCCTGGCTCGAGGAGGCCCTTTCGTCCTTGGCGGCCCAGGACTACGAGGAGATGTCGGTCCTCGTCCTCTCGACCGGGGAGGACGATCCCCGGGTCACGGCGCGGGTGGCCCGGGTGCTCCCCGACGCCTTCGTCCGGCACCTGCCCGGGCACCCCGGCTACGCCGCCGCGTCCAACGAGGCCCTCGGCATGGTGGAGGGGGCCGCCTTCTTCCTCCTCCTGCACGACGACGTGGCGCTCGACCCCGACGCGGTGCACAAGCTGGTGGAGGAGTCCTTCCGTTCCAATGCCGGGGTGGTGTCCCCGAAGTTCGTGAACTGGGACGACCCCCGCGTCCTCCTCCACGTCGGCATGAGCTGCGACAAGACGGGGGCCGTGGTGGATCGCATCACCGAGGGCGAGGTCGACCATGGGCAGCACGACGCCGTGCGCGATGTCTTCGTGGCCCCGGGCGGGTGCATTTTGATCCGGGCGGACCTCTTCACCGAGCTCAACGGGTTCGACGCCGGTATCGTCGCCATGGGAGAGGATCTCGACCTCTCGTGGCGCAGCCAGGTCGCCGGCTCGCGTGTCGTGGTCGCTCCCGACGCGCGGGTACGGCACCGCGAGGCGGTCGCCGGCGGGCTCGAGCCGCTGCTGGCGGCCGCCGGCGAGCCCGCCGGCCGCCACCCGGTCACCCTGCAGTCGCTGCAGCGACGCCACGAGCTGCGGGCCGTGCTCAAGTGCTACACGCGGTTCACTCTGCTGCGGGTGTTGCCCCAGGCGGCCCTGTTGGCCTTCGGCGAGTTCCTCGTCGCCCTACTGGCCCGCGACGGCGAGCGGGCCCGGGCCGTCACCGGCGCCTGGCGCTGGAACGTGCACCGGCTGACCGAGCTGTCCGTCTTGCGTGGTGAGCTGGCGCAGCACCGCCTCTTTCCCGATGCCGAGGTGCGCCGGCTGCAAGTACGGGGGAGCGCGCGGCTCTCCAGCTACCTCAGCCGCCTGTCTCACCAGGGCCTCGAGGCGGCCAACGCCGTCGCCGCCACGGCGCGGGAACGTCCCGAGACCGAGGACGAGCGGGTCGCCCACGTGGCCGTCCTCACCGGGAGCGTGGGCTTGGCCTTCAGCGAGGACGCGGACTTCGACGATCTCGACGACCTGGGCCGGCGCGCCGGCCGGGACCGTTTCGGCCGGCGGATCCGGACGTCGCCGCTGAGCACCGGGCGCCAACGCACGGTGGCGCTCGTCATCGCCCTCCTCGTCATCGCCCTCGGCACCCGCGATCTCTTCTTCGGAACGTTGCCGCTGGTCGGACAGCTGGCGCCGCTCCCGGCATGGGGGACCAGCTGGCACCATTTCCTCTCGGGCTGGCAGTCGTCCGGCGTGGGCACCACGGCGCCCGCCTCTCCCGCCTTCGGATTGGTCGGTCTCACCGGCACCGTGCTGTTCGGCGCCATGGGGACCCTGCAGCGCGTCCTGCTCCTCGGGTGCATCCCCCTCGGCGCCTGGGGTGTGTCGCGCTGCCTCCGCCCCCTGGTGTCGCCCCGGGCTCGCGTCGTCGCGGTCATCTGCTACCTCGGGCTCCCGCTGCCCTACGGCGCGCTCGGCCTGGGCCGTTGGGACGGGTTGGTCGCCTATGCCGCCTTCCCGTTCATCGCGTTGGGCCTGGCCCGGGCGGCGGGCGTGGCCCCCTACGCCGTGGTGCCCGACCGGCGCTGGCGCAGCCGGCCGCTGGGCCAGGTCGTCATACTCGGCGCCGTCATCGCTGCCGCGGCTTCGTTCGCCCCGGCCGTCGTGCCCATGGTCCTCGTCACAGCGATCGCCTGGGTGCTGGGCTCGCTCCTCGTCGGCGCGCGCGAGCCGACGTGGCGCGTCCTGGTGGTGGCGGTGCAGGCGGTGCTCGTCGCGCTGGCGCTGGCGTTGCCCTGGGTGGTGGGCACCCTGCTCGCCGGCAAGGGATCGGTGGCCATCTTCGGCCTCCCCATTTCGAGCAGCAGCGCGCCGAGTTGGGGTGACGTCATTCGCTTCGCGGTCGGGCCGACAGCCCGTTCGCCTGTCGCCTGGTTGCTGGTGGCCGGCGCGGTGCTCCCCCTCGTGATCGCCCGGGGGACCCGGCTGGCCTGGGCGGCGCGCCTGTGGGTGCTGGCGCTGGCGTCGTGGGGCATCGCCTACGTCGCGTCGCATGGCGACCTCGGCTCCTTCACGCCGTCGGAGACCGTGGTGTTGGCGCCGGCCGCCTTCGCCGTCGCGGGCTGCGTGGGCATCGGCATCGCCGCCTTCGAGAACGACCTGAGCCGCCGGGAGTTCGGGTGGCGCCAGCTGGTCAGCGCCTCGGCTCTCGTCTTCGTGGCGATCGGCCTGCTTCCTGTCGTGGGGGGCGCGGTGGGCGGCCGCTGGGATCTCCCCTCGCAGGGGCTGGAACAGCCGCTGGCCTTCCTGGCCCGGCCCGGTGCGGGCGTCACGCGCGTCCTGTGGCTCGGCGATCCGCGGGCCTTGCCGGCGGGTGGATGGTCGGTCGACGCCGGTCTGGCTTACGCGCTGACCCCGGACGCGCTGCCTGACTCGGCCCAGGTGTTCAGCCCAGCGGGTCCGGGGCCGGCCGGAGAGGTGGCACGGGACGTCCGCCTTGCCGTCGCCGGAGGAACCGTGCATCTCGGACGTCTGCTGGCCCCCGTCGGCGTGCGCTACATCGTCGTGGTGGACGCGCTGGCCCCGTCCCTGGTCGGGACGAACCCGGCTTCGGTCAGCGCGCCGCCGCCGGCCGGTCTTACGACGGCCCTCGTCGGGCAGGAGGACCTGCAGACGGTGCCGGGTGTGCAGGGCGTGCAGGTGTACGAGAACGGAGCCGACATCCCGGTCACCGCCGCCCGCACCGCCGCGTTGCCCGTGCACGCCGCGCCGTACCCGAGCGCCACGGACGTGGCCGGTTGGCAACCGGTGCTGAGCTCGCTCGCCGGCGGCCCGGCCACCGGACCGGTGCCGGCGGGGACGCTCTACGCGGGCTATGCGCCGGCGGGGAGCTTCGCCCTGACGCAGGCAGGTCACACGGCGGCCCGGCAGCCGGCGTTCGGATGGGCGGCGCAATACGCGGTCAGCGCCAAGGGCCCGGCCACGCTCGCGCTCTCGCAGTTCCCGCTGGTTCCGTTGGTGGTGCTCGTCGAGCTGGCCGCCTGGGTGTTTCTGGCGGCCGCGCTCATCGGGCGCTCACGACGCAGGCGAGCGTCGTCCCCTCCGTCGGAGCCCGCCGCAGTCGCCGATACGGCGGCCCCCGTCGAGACGGTGCTGTTGTGACCCCGGCCCACGTCAGCCGCGAGCGCCGGTGGCGCGTGGTCGCTCTCGTGGTGCTCGTCGTCGCCGGAGTCGCCGTCGCCGTGGGCCTGCAGGGCTCTCCGGCACCGGTCGCCGCCGCACCCACGCCGAGCGCGCTCGTCGGCGCGCCGGACGCGGAGTCGTCCGCCTGGTACTGCACGGGCCAGTCGACCGCCGGGGGCGTGGCACCGGGCTCGCTCGTGCTGACCAACACGACGGCACGAGCCGTCACCGCGGCGGTGACGGCTGTCACGGACACCGGCGCCACCGGGCATACCGAAGTGGCTGTCCCGGCGGAAGGCGCGGTTGCACCGGCGATCCCCACGCTCTCCTCGGGGACGTGGGAAGCCGAGAGCGTGGTGACCGCCGGCGGGGGCGTGGCGGTGACCCAGTCGGTCTTCAGCCCGCTGGGCTGGTCCCAGGCGCCATGCCAGAGCACGGCGTCTCCGGAGTGGTACTTCGCCTCGGGCACCACGGCAGCGGCCGATGCGGTCTACCTCTCGTTGCTCAATCCCACGTCGACGCCGGTCGTCGTCGATCTGAGTTTCGCCACGCCGAGCGGTGTGGTCCACCCGATCAATTATCAGGGCATCGTCCTCGCCCCCGGCCAGGTGGCAGCCGAGAACGTGTCGGTGGAAGTGCAGCAGGTCTCCGACTTCAGCACGATCGTCACCGCCCGGACCGGGCGCGTCGTCGCCTCGGAGATCCAGGAGATCGTAGGGCCCGCCGGGTCTGGCGGGCTGTCGCTCGTGCCCGGCGTGGGCGCTCCGCAGTCGCACTGGTCGATTCCCCAAGCGCAAGAGGCGACCGGTGCCTCCTCGCAGATCGACGTCTTCAACCCCGGATCGACCAGCGAAACGGTGCACGTCGACATCCGGCTGCCGTCGGGGACGCTGTCTCCGTTCACGGACAAGGTCCTGCCCCAGACGACCTGGGTGCTCAACACCAGCGCGCAGACGCGCATCCCCGCCGGCCAGACCTACGCCACCGTCATCGACGCCACAGGGGGGCCCGGCGTCGTGGTGAGTCGCTCCATCGGACTGTCCGCCTCCGCCACGCCGCCGCCCCAGTCGGGCACGGTGGTGGCCGTCGACGGCCTGAGCGCCGCCGCGCCGACGGGAGAGTGGGTCGTGCCCGCACCGGGCACGAGCGCGAGCCCCGCCGTGATCGGCGCTGCCCCCGCGTCCCTTGCACTGCTGAACACGTCGACCGCCACCGAGACCTACGACGCCGTGGCCACCACGGCCACCGGGGACCACGCGATGGCCGAGGGCAAGTTGGCGGCCGGCACGTCGGTCCTGTTGTCCGGGTCCCCACTCTCGGCGGCCGGTCTGGACCCGATCGTGATCCACGCCTCGGGGCCGATGGCGGTGAGCGAGGACGTAAGTCCCTCCGCCGGCTTGGGTGTCGTGTCGATGCCCGGCATCCCTCTGGCTGCGCCGATCGGCGTCTGAGTGGGCGGATGATGCCTGTGCTGTGGCGAAGGTGATCCTGGCGGAGCGGTGAGCGCTTTGCCGTCCGTCCTCTGGTTTCGCCGCGATCTGCGCTTCCATGACCACCCAGCGCTGGCGAAGGCGGCGGGGAAGGGCCCGGTCCTCGCTCTCTTCGTCGTCGACCCCGCGCTCATGCGGCCGGCCGGCCTCCCTCGGCGTGCCTTCCTCATCCGCACGTTGCACGATATGGATCGACGCCTGCATGCGCGGGGCTCCAACCTCGTGGTCCGGTGCGGTCCTCCCGAGCAGGTCGTTCCGGAGGTCGCGTCGCTGGTCGGCGCCGCCGAGGTGCACATCAGCGCCGATTTCGGTCCGTACGGAGCCGCCCGCGACCGTCGCGTCGCCGACGCCCTCGGCACAGTCACCTTGGTCCCGACGGGGTCCCCGTATGCGGTCAGCCCGCCCCGGCTGACGACGACCAGCGGGGGGCCGTACAAGGTGTTCACCCCGTTCTTTCGGGCCTGGCACCGTCACGGCTGGCCGAATCCGGCCGCGAGCGACATCCAGACCGTCGAGTGGCTGTCGTCCCCGAGCGAAGGGATCCCCGATGAGCCGGCGCTGCCGCCCGGCCTGCAGCTCCCGGCGGCCGGTGAGGAGTCGGGGCAGGAGGCGTGGCTGCACTTCCGGGAGGGGCATCTCAGGGGGTACCGCTCCGAGCGCGACCGACCGGACCTCGACGTCACGTCCCGCCTGTCGCCCTACCTGCACGTGGGCTCGCTCCACCCACGCACGCTCTTGTCGGCACTTGGGCCCGATGACGAGCGCTTCATTACGGAACTGGCCTGGCGCGAGTTCTACGCCTCCGTGCTGTGGTTCTGGCCCGAGAGCGCCCGTGCCGGTTTCAACGCCCGGATGAGCGGGCTCGCCTTCGACGAGGGACCCGATGCCGACGCGCTGTTCGAAGAATGGTGCGAGGGGCGGACCGGCTACCCGATCATCGATGCGGGCATGCGCCAGCTGAAGGCCGAGGCGTGGATGCACAACCGGGTCCGCATGCTCGTCGCATCGTTCCTCGTGAAGGACCTTCACCTCCATTGGCGCCGGGGTGCGCGGCACTTCATGCGCGCTCTCGTCGACGGGGATCTCGCCAGCAACCAGCACGGATGGCAGTGGGCGGCGGGGACAGGTACCGACGCCTCGCCCTACTTCCGCATCTTCAATCCCGTGATCCAGTCGAAACGCTTTGACCCGGAAGGCGACTACATCCGACGCTGGGTCCCCGAACTCCGTGGCGTCTCCGCGCCCTACGTGCATGAACCGTGGCGCTCGCCGAGCCCTCTCGGCTATGTCGGCCCGATCGTCGATCATGACGTCGAGAGGAAGCGCAGCTTGGCTGCCTACGCGGCCCTGCCGCGAAACGAGAGCCCTTCGAAGTAAGTCCGCGCAGCCTGCGTCTCGCCTACAGGTTGTGGCGCTGGTACCGGCGCCACAGGGCCCGGCCGCCGGCGAGGGCCACGCCGAGCAGCAGCAGTGCGAAGAGCAGCGGGCCGGCAATGCGGACCAGGCCCTCGACACCGGCGACGAAGCCGCCGATGCTGGTATGCCAGGCGCGCACCAGGCCGGATTCGGGCAGCGGGCCCGGTGCCGGTGCCGGTGCGCGTTCGCCGAGCGTCACGGCCAATGCGGAGTACGACGTCTGGCTCGTGAGCAGTTGCAGCTGTCCTTGCAGCTGCTCGATCTGGGACTGAATGGAGTCGATCTGCTCCTGCACCGCCAGCACGTCGCCCACCGTCGTGGCCTTGGCCATAATGGTCAGGTACTGCTGGCGGCTCGCCTCCAGAGCGGTGATGCGCGCCTGCAGGTCGACGTACTGGCCGGTGACGTCGGTGGCCTTGGTCGTGACGTCCGACGTCTTGCCCAGCGCCTCGGCGCGCGCCAGCACGGTGGCGAAGTTCTGCACCGGCACCTGGAGCGTCACGCTGCCCGACGGGCCGGCGCCCGACTGCGTCTGTGAGTTGGCGACGAACCCGCCGTAGGTGCCGGCCAGTGCGGTCAACTGCGTGACCGTCCGGCTCAGCTTGCCGCGCCCGACCGTCAGCGTCAGGGACCCCGTCTGCTCAATCTTGGGGGGCTGATTCGCACCGAAGGCCACGTTGTTCTGCGCGTTCTCCGGCGTCGTGGTGCTCGTCGTTCCCGACGCCGCGCCCGGGGCGGCACCGGCGTGGGGCGCGGCCGCCTTCTCGTCGGGTGTCGCCAGCCCACGGGAGGAGAACGCAGGCACGGTCGTCGGCGTGCCGGGGGCGGGCAACGAGCCGTGCCGCGCCACCGCCGTCAGGGTCGGGCGCGCCGGCCCACGCACCAGGGCACCGACCGTGCCGGCCAGCGCCACCAGGACGACGACGCAGGCGGCAACCGAGAGCATGCGGTGGCGGCCGGCCCGTCCCGCCAGGCGGCGCACCCGGCCCTGGGGCTGCGGGGCGTCGTCGTCCTGGTCGAGCCCGCTCGGCGTCAGCTCGGCGTCGGCCTCTGCGTCTGCGTCTGCGTCCGGCGTCGTGCGCCCGGCGGCCCGCTCGAGAATGTCTTCGGGGCCCGTGACCGGGATGTCGAAGGCCTCCCCGGCGCGCCCGAAGAGAGCGGCGAGGCGGTCGTCGTCGAGCGTGGTCACGAGCCGGCCTCCCCGGAACGAGGCCCCTCCCCGGCGCCGGCCAGGGCGCACAGGGCGGGGTCGGCCGCCAGGCGGCGCCGTGCCTCGTGCAGGCGGGACTTCACCGTGCCGGGCCGCCGGCCGATGGCCAGGGCGATGTCGCGCTCGCTCAGGTCGGCGTAGTAGCGCAGCACGACGGGGACGCGCAGCGACAGCGGCAGCTGCTGCAGCGCCGCCAGCACCGTCTCGGCCACCTCGCCCTGCGCCGCGCTCGTCTCGGGGTCGGCGCCCGGCGCGGGCACGTGGTGCAGCGGCTCGTCGCCGGCGCGCCGGTCGCGGTGGGGGATCTCACGGCGCAGCTTGGAGTAGCAGGCGTTGACGACCACCCGGTAGAGCCAGGGTCGGATGCTCGGCACGGCGGAGAGCGAGTCGCGGAAGCGCCAGGCCCGCAGGTAGGCGTCCTGTACCGCCTCCTCGGCGTCGGCCCGGTTGCCCAGAATGAGGCACGCGGTGCGAAAGGAGGCCACATAGCCGTCCTCCAGCCAGTCCGCGAGCTCTTGCTCCACCATCCCCCTCTATGACGCTGCGCCACCCGGACCGGTTCGGATCCGGTGTGCGCCGTGCCTCAGCGGGCTGCGGGTCCCTCCGGGGTGCCGCCGGCGGGGTTGGGCGGCGGCCAGGGCGGGGGGGCCCACGTCTCGGGATCGGCCGGGTGGGCGGGCACCACGACGGGTCCTGGTTCGGCGCCGGGACTGCCGTCCGTCACCGGGTGCTGCCCGTGTTCGTGACCCTGTTCGTGACCGGGTGAGCCGTCCGTGACGGCGTGCTGCCCGTTCCCGTTCCCGCTGCCGTTGGCGCTGTTGGTGCCGTTGGCCGCCGGCGCCGCGATGGCCGCCTCGTTGAAGTGCGGCACCGACTTGGAGCCCTGGTCGTGGACGGGCGAACCGTGGGCCTCGTCGACGAGACGGGCCACCTCGGCGCCGTCGATGATCTCGTTGTCGAGCAGCGCACGGGCGATGGCATTGAGGCCACCGCGGTGCTTGCTCAGCACGTCCATGGCCCGCTGCTCCTCGACACGCAGGATCCGCTCGACCTCTTCGTCGATGACCTTCGACGTGTCCTCGGAGTAGTCCCGCGTGTGCATGAGGTCCTCGCCCAGGAAGACCTGGCCGGCCGATCCCCATGCCATGGGGCCGATGGCGTCGCTCATGCCCCACTCGCGCACCATTTTGCGGGCGAGCTCGGTGTTGCCGACGAGGTCGTTGGCGGCACCGGTCGAGAGGTCGCCGTAGACGAGCAGTTCCGCCACGCGCCCGCCCATGCGCACGCAGAGCGAATCCTCGATGTAGTCACGGGGGTGGATGTGCCGCTCCTCCATCGGGAGCTGGTGCGTGACGCCGAGGGCCATGCCCGTCGGCAGGATCGTCACCTTGTGGACCGGGTCGGCGTTCTCGAGCACGTAGGCCAGCACGGCGTGGCCGCCCTCGTGGTAGGCGATGCGCTCCTTCTCGGATTCCGAGAGGACCATGGACTCGCGCCGCTGTCCGAGCAGCACCCGGTCCCGCGCCGTCTCGAAGTCGGCCATGGCGATCTCGAGGCTGCCCCGGCGCACGGCGTGCAGCGCAGCCTCGTTGACCAGGTTGGCCAGGTCGGCGCCGCTCATGCCGGGCGTGCCCCGGGCCACCACGCTGAGATCGACGTCGGTCGCCATGCGCTTGCCCTTGCAGTGCACGGCCAAAATGGGGAGGCGCTCCTCGAGGTCGGGCAGGGGCACGACGATCTGGCGGTCGAAGCGGCCCGGCCGCAGCAGAGCGGGGTCGAGGATGTCGGGCCGGTTGGTGGCGGCGATCATGACCACGCCCTCGGCGGTGTCGAAGCCGTCCATCTCGGAGAGCATCTGGTTCAGCGTCTGCTCGCGCTCGTCGTGCCCGCCGCCGAGGCCCGCACCACGCTTGCGCCCGATGGAGTCGATCTCGTCGACGAAGACGATGGCGGGTGCCTGCTTGCGGGCCGTCTGGAACAGGTCGCGCACCCGGCTGGCCCCGACGCCCACGAACATCTCCATGAAGTCCGAGCCGCTGACCGACATGAAGGGCACGCCGGCCTCGCCGGCGACGGCGCGGGCGATGAGGGTCTTCCCGGTCCCCGGCGGGCCGACCAGCAGCACCCCCTTGGGGATTTTGGCGCCGATCTCCTTGAAGCGGGCAGGGGTCTTGAGGAAGTCGACCACCTCGCTGATCTCCTGCTTCACCCCCGTGTAGCCGGCCACGTCCTCGAAGGTGGTCGAAGGCCGGTCGCTGCTGAAGGTCTTGGCCTTGGAGCGCCCGATCGACATGATGCCCGACATCTGGCCCCGGGTCTGGCGTCCGATGAAGTAGATGAAGGCGGCGCCGATGGCGATGATGAAGATGTAGGGGAGGAGGTCGGTCAGGAGGTTCGAGGACGGGGTGGGGAAGCTCACCTGGACGCCGTCGTTGCGCATGGTGGTCACGTCGTCGGGCAGCGACGGGCTGGGGCCCTGGACGGTGTACGTCGTCCCGTCCTTGAACTTGCCGGTGATCTCGCCGGTGGAGTTGGAGATCTGGGCTGTCGAGACCTGCTTGGACTGCACGTCCTTGAGGAAGTTGGTGTAGCTGACCGACTTGGCGTTGTTGGTCTTGATCGTGCCCACGGCGAGCAGGACGGCCACGATGCCGATGGCCAGGACGCCCCACAGCCAGCGCCAGCTCTGCCCCGACGGGGTCCCCTGCTGGGGGGTCCCGTCGGGGCCAGCAGGCGCGTTCTGCTTGCCCGCCGGCTTGTCGGTCCGCTGCGGTGTCACAAGTGCCATGCTAGGCGCCGACCCTGGTAGGTGGTGACCGCCCCGTAACTTGTTTCCGGGGGGGTCCACCTGCAGGTGGCAGGCCCGCGGGCACCGGTAACGTCTTGTCGATGACCGATTCCGAGCCCGGCGGGGCGGCTCCTGGCCCACCGGGCCCGCCCGCACGCCCCCCCGGGCCCGTCCCGGACGGGTTCGTGCCCCGCGAGTGGCTCCAGCAGGCTGCTCCCGACCGGCCACCCCCGCCGCCACCTGTTCCGGCCTACGACCCCACCTTCTCGCTGCCGCCCCCGCCACCGTCCGTCCTGCCCGCCGGCGACCTGCCCTTCCTCGATACGCCGTGGGTCCCCCCGCAGACGAAGCGGCAGGGCTACATGTGGCTGCTCTACGCCGTCATCGGTTTCCTGGTCGGCCAGATCTTCGCGTTGATCTTCGGCGAGGTCGCCGGCGCCATCGCCGGGAAGTCGGCGGCGCAGATGACGGCCATCGCCTCGGCCTCGGTCCCGCCCGAGTGGTACGTCGTGACGACCCTGATCGGACTGTGGATCGGCTTCATCGGCGCCCCCTGGCTGGCCACCCGGACGCAGGGGACGCGGCACTTCTTCCGCGACCTCGGCGTGCGCTTCCGGGTCATCGACGTGGTGGGGATCGCCATCGGCATCGGCGGCCAGATCCTGGTGGCCATCATGTACGCACCGTTCCAGCACGACATCAAGAACTTCAACGCGCCCTCGCAGAAGCTGACGGGAGCCTCGCACGGCGCCGGCTTCATCGTCATCGCCATCGCCACGGTGCTCCTCGCCCCCGCCATGGAGGAGCTCTTCTTCCGCGGCCTGCTCCTGAAGGGCCTGGTGCGCACCTTCACCAAGCTGGGGGCAGCCGGCGGCGCCCGTGTCGCCGGAGTCGTCCTGGCCGTGATCGTCGACGGGCTGCTCTTCGGCCTGGCCCACGGCGAATGGGTGCAACTGGCGGGCCTGGCCGTCTTCGGCATGATCCTGGCGACGGTCTCCTACCGCACCGGGCGGTTGGGCATGAACATGGTCGCCCACGCCTCCTTCAACCTGGTCGCCATCATCGCCATTGTCGCCAACGGGACCGGCGTCATCCACTGAGTCCACCGGGACCTTCACCGGGATCTTCACCGGGATCTTCACCGAGTCACCCCTTGGCGCACCCGTAGGGCCGACGTTCCGGGGGCGGCGCGGGCGCACCCTATGGTTGGGCCCCGTGAGCCGCATGGACCAGGTCTTCAAGGCGTACGACGTGCGCGGCACGGTGCCCGACCAACTCGACGCCGACATGTGCCGGGCCATCGGCCGGGCCATGGCCCGTTTCGCCGGCACGTCGCAGATAGTGGTCGCCCGCGACATGCGCGAGACCGGCGTCGCGCTGGCGTCCGCCTTCTCCGACGGGGTGCGGGCCGAGGGCGTCGACATCGTCGATCTCGGCATGGCCTCGACGGACTTCCTGTACTTCGCGTCGGGCTATCTCGACTCGCCGGGCGCCATGTTCACGGCCTCGCACAACCCGGCGCAGTACAACGGGCTCAAGCTCTGCCTGTCGGGGGCGCGCCCGATCGGGCGCGACACCGGGCTGGCCGACATCGAGGCCGGCGCCGAGGAATTGCTCGGTACCCCGCTCCCGCCTCTGACGGGGTCCTGGACCGAGCAGAACCTGCTCGACAAGTGGGCGGACCACGTGGTGTCCTTCGTCGACGTCGGATCGCTCCGCCCGCTCAAGGTCGTCGCCGATACGGCCAACGGCATGGGCGGGCTGGTCGTGCCCATTGTGTTCGAGCGCCTGCCCTTCACGGTCGAGATCCTCTTCCCCGAGCTCGACGGGAACTTCCCGAACCACCCCGCCGACCCGATTCAGCCCGAGAACCTGGTGGACCTGAAGGCGGCCGTGCTCGAGCAGGGCGCCGACATCGGGCTCGCCTTCGACGGCGATGCCGATCGCGTCTTCCTGGTCGACCAGAACGCCGACCCGGTGTCCGGCTCGCTGACGACGGCGCTGGTGGCCGCGTCCATGCTGGCCAAGCACCCGGGCGAGACGATCCTCTACAACCTGATCTGCTCCCACGTGGTGCCCGAGGTGGTGACCGAGCTCGGCGGGACACCCATCCGCACCCAGGTCGGCCACTCCATCATCAAGCAGGTGATGGCCGAGACGGGGGCCGTCTTCGGCGGGGAGCACTCGGGCCACTACTACTACCGGGACAACTTCCGGGCCGACTCGGGCATCATCACGGCGCTCGTGGTCCTGGAGCTGCTGAGCAAGAGCGGGCAGCCTCTGTCCACCATGCTCGAGCCCTACCAGCGTTACGTGGACTCGGGGGAGATCAACACCACCGTGACGAGCCCGGCGGCCACCGTGGAGGCCATTGCCGCGCACGAGGCCGAGGCCGGCGCCTCGATCGACAGGCTGGACGGGCTCACCGTCGAGCACGGAGACTGGTGGTACAACGTCCGCCCCTCCAACACCGAACCGCTGCTGCGCCTCAACGTCGAGGCGAGGACCGCCGAGCGCTGTGCGGCCCACGTCGCCGAGGTGCAGGAACTCATAGCCGCCAACGCCGGCCTCGCGGCCGGCCCGAACTGAGGAGCTCCCGATGAGCCTTGACCCACTGCTGCTCGACGTCCTGGCCTGTCCGGACGACAAGGGGCCACTGCTGTGGTTCGAAGACGAGGACATCCTCTACAACCCGCGGCTGCACAAGCGCTATGCCGTGGTGGACGGCGTCCCCGTGATGCTGGCCGACGAGGCGGTTGTCGTCGGGGAGTCCGAGCACGAACGCCTGACGGCCAAGGCCGAGCGCGACAAGGTGCGGGCCACCGGGCCGACGCCTGGGTGAGCGAGCAGGGCCCGCTCGACACGCCGGGGGTGCTCGACACGCCGGGGGTGCTCGACACCCTCGGAATGTGGGAGGCCACCGCCGCACAGCCCGAGCAGATGGCCGCGGCGCTCGGGGCGGCCGAGGAGGTCTTCGGGAGCATCGCTCCCGCAGCCGGCGGTGCATTCCGGGCCGTGGCGGCGTTCGGGCTGGGGACGGGAAGGATGGCCGCTGCGGCCGCGGCCGCGCTGGCGGCGCCCGATCTCCCCGTGCCCTTCTGGGTGGGCGAGGGGTCTGCCGTCCCTGCCTTCGTCGGTCCGGCCACACTGGTCCTCGCTGTCTCGTCCTCCGGAGGCACCGCCGAGACGCTGACCGCAGCCGAAAAGGCGGTCGAGCGCGGGGCGACCGTCGTGACGGTGGGGGGTCAACCGGACGGTGCGCTGGCGACGCTGGCGACGGACGCCGGGCTGCCCTGGTGCCCGACGCCGGTCACGACTGGCGGCGTTCCTGCGAGCGGCGGTAGCGGGTCGATCGCACGCGCTGCGTTGGGAGCGACGACGGTGCCGCTGCTGGTCGCATTGGCCGGGGCCGGCTTGCGGCCCGACAGCTCGACCGCGGTGCGGACGGCGGCCGAGGGCCTGGCCCGACGCCGCGACGCCTTCCTGGCCGCCAACGGCGCCCCCGGTGCGTTGGCCCGCCGCCTCGGGCGCACGATCCCGCTGGTCTACGGCTCCGCCGGGGCGGCCGCCGTGGCGGCGCAGTGGTGGAAGACCCAGGTGAACCTCAACGCCAAGGCCCCGGCCTTCGCGGCGGCGCTCCCGGAGCTGACCCACGACGAGTTGGCCGGGTGGGGCCAGGGTGGCGACATCACGCGTCAGACGATGTCACTCGTCCTGCTCCGCCACGCCGGCGAGGGGCCGCGCACCGGCGGCCTGTTCGCCGCCGTGCGGGCGGCCACCGACGAGGTCATGGCCGACATCTTCGAGGTGCAGGGTGAGGGCGGCGACGAACTCAGCCGTTTCTTCGACCTGACGCTGCTGGGCACCTTCGTGTCGCTGCACCTGGCCGCGCGCGAGGGCGTGGATCCCGGCCCGGTGCCGGCGGTCGAGGAGGCGCAGGGCCCGGCCTTCTTGTCGCCGCCCAGGGCGGCGGCGTCTCCGTTGTATTAGCTGAGGCGCTCGACGATCATCGCCATGCCCTGGCCGCCGCCGACGCACATGGACTCGAGGCCGAACGTCTTGCCCGAGTCCTCCAGCGCGTTCAGCAGCGTGGTCATGATCCGCGCACCGGTCTGGCCGAACGGGTGGCCGAGAGCGATGGCGCCCCCCCTGGTGTTGAGCTTGTCCCAGCTGATGCCGAGATGCTTGGCCGAGGGGATCACCTGGGCCGCGAAGGCCTCGTTGATCTCCACCAGGTCGATGTCGTCGATCTTCATGTCGGCCCGGGCCAGAACCTGGCGGCAGGCGTCCACCGGGCCGAGGCCCATGATCTCGGGGTTGAGGCCGGTCACGCCGCTGGCGACGATGCGGGCCAACGGCGTGATGCCGAGCGCCTTGGCCTTCGTGTCGCTCATGACGATGACGGCGGCCGCGCCGTCGTTCAGCGGGCAGGCGTTCCCCGCCGTGACGGTGCCACCCTCGCGGAACACGGGCCTGAGGTTGGACAGGCCCTCGAGGGTGGTGCCCGCCCGTGGCCCGTCGTCCTTGGTCACGACCGTGCCGTCGGGCAGCGTGACCGGGATGATCTCGCGCTCGAAGAACCCGTTCTGCTGGGACTCGACCGCCCGCGTCTGTGAGAGGAGGGCGAACTCGTCCATCTCCTCGCGGGTGACCTTCTCGTACTCGGCCACGTTCTCGGCCGTCTGGCCCATGGCGATGTAGACGTCTGGCAGGCCCTCCTGCGGGGCCCACGGCTCGGTCACGGCGGGAGCGCGCAGCGCGGTCCGCTCCTCGGCGACCGCGAAGGCGGTGTTGTGCGGACCGATGTCCGACGCGCCGTGCGAGTAGCGGCTCACCGTCTCGACGCCGGCCGCGATGAACACGTCACCCTCGCCGGCGCGGATGGCGTGGGCCGCCATGCGGATGGTCTGCAGAGAGGAGGAGCAGTAACGGTTGACCGTCACGCCGGGCGCGTTCTCGAGACCGGCCAGGAGCGCAGCGACCCGGGCGATGTTGTAACCGGCTTCGCCGGCCGGCTGCCCGCAACCCAGCAGGACGTCCTCCACCTCGGCGGGGTTGAGCTGCGGCACCTGCTCGAGCACGGAGCGGAGCACGAGCGCGCTGAGGTCGTCGGGCCGGCACTCGACGAGCGAGCCCTTGTTGGCCCGTCCGATCGGGGTGCGACCGGTGGCGACGATGACGGCTTCAGGCATGGTGACGGCTCCTCGGGTTTCGATCGTGGGCCCGGGGAACCCGCCCCGCGGCGGATTGGAGGTTACTTGGCGGTAGGGATGGACCTTTCGGCCCTCATTGGCCGCCCGAGGCGAGCGGACTGTAACGTGTTCTAGGTCGCTGGCCTCTTCTGGCCGGCGCGGCGGTGACGTGGCGCTGACGTGGGCCGATGCGGCCCCGCCACCCGGGAGGGACACGATGGAGATTGCCTTGACCGAGGAGCAGCAGGCGCTGAAGAGCGAGCTGCGCGCCTACTACGAGAACCTGCTGACGCCCGAGCTCGAGGAGCAGCTCTCGCGGGCGAACGGTATCGGTCCCGTGGTGCGCAAGGTCGTCAAGCAGATGGGTACCGACGGCTGGCTGGGCATCGGGTGGCCGACCGAGTGGGGCGGGCAGGGGCGCTCGGCGGTCGAGCAGTTCATCTTCTTCGACGAGTCCATGCGCAGCGGGGCGCCGGTCCCGATGCTCACCACCAACACGGTGGGGCCGACCATCATGAACTTCGGGACGCAGGAGCAGAAGGAGTTCTTCCTGCCCAAGATCCTGGCCGGCGAGATCTCCTTCTGCATCGGCTACACCGAGCCCAACTCGGGCACCGACCTGGCCTCGTTGACCACCCGGGCCGTGCGCGACGGCGACGAGTACATCATCAACGGCGCCAAGATCTTCACCAGCCTGGCCGGCGATGCCGACTACATCTGGCTGGCGACGCGCACCGATCCCAACGTGTCCAAGCACAAGGGGATCTCCATCTTCGTGATCCCCATGAGCACACCGGGCATCCGGGTGGTGCCCATGAAGCTCCTGGGCGACCACAACATCAACTACACGTTCTACGAGGACGTGCGCGTCCCGGCCACCGCACTGGTCGGCGGCGAGAACCAGGGCTGGACGCTCATCACCAACCAGCTCAACCACGAGCGGGTCACCCTGTGCTCGCCCGGGATCATCGAGCGCGTGGTGACCGACGTGCGGGCCTGGGCCCAAGCCACCAAGCTGCCCGACGGGCGCCGCGTCATCGACCAGGAGTGGGTGCAGGAGCACCTCGCCCGCGTCTACGCCGAGCTCGAGTTCCTCCGGCTCATCAACTGGAAGGTGGCGTGGCAGGCCACGCAGGGGCAGCTCGACGTGGCCGACGCGTCGTCGATCAAGGTGTTCGGCACCGAGTTCTACCTCCGGGCCTTCCGGGCGCTCATGGAGATCATCGGACAGGCGGCCTACCTGACGCGCGGCTCACCCGCTGCCGTGATCGCCGGCCGTCTGGAGATGTACGCCCGCTCCATGATCATCCTCACGTTCGGCGGCGGCACCAACGAGATTCAGCGGGACCTCATCGCGATCTTCGGCCTCGGCATGCCGCGGTCGTTGCGCTGAGCCCGCCGACGAGCCAGGAGACCCCATGGACTTCAACTACAGCGAAGAGCAAGAAGCCGTCCGCCAGCTGGCCGGGCAGATCTTCGGCGACCGGTCGACGCACGAGCGCCTCAAGCAGCTCGAGGCCGCCGCCGGCGACGACGGGCCCTTCGACCGCGACCTCTGGAAGGAGCTGGCCGACGCCGGCCTGCTCGGCATCCACCTGAGCGAGGAAGTCGGGGGCGCCGGGCTCGACTTCGTGGCGGCCTGCCTCGTGGTGGAGGCGGCTGGACGCACGGCGGCCTACGTGCCGGTCGTCGAGACCATGGTCTACGGCGCACTGCCCATCGACCGCTTCGGCACCGACGCGCAGCGGAAGACCTGGCTCACCGGTGTGGCCAGTGGCGAGACGGTCCTGACCGCCGCCATGGCCGAGTTGGTGGGCGAGGTGATCCTGCCCGGCGGGTCCGAGCCGACCACCACGGCCACCGCCGAAGCCGACGGCGCCTGGGTGCTCTCCGGCACCAAGGCCTGCGTGCCGGCGGCCCTCGTGGCAGACGCCATCCTGGTGCCGGCCACCTGCCGCACGGCCGAGGGTGTCACGATCGGTCCGGGCGTGTTCATCGTCGAGAGCGGCGCCGACGGTGTGACGCTGACGCGACAGAACACGACGACGGGGCGGCCCGAGGCGATCGTGGAGATCGACGGTGTGCGCGTCGGTGCGGACCGGCTCGTGGGCGAGGGTGCCGATGGTGCCGCGGTGATCGACTGCATCACCGAGTTCGCCACTACGGCACTGTGCATCGAGGAGGCCGGCGTGTGCGCCTCGGCGTTGGAGCTCACGGCGGAGTACACCAAGACGCGCGTGCAGTTCGAGAAGCCCATCGCCACGTTCCAGGCGGTGGGGCAGCGGGCCGCCGACGCCTATGTGGACACCGAGGCCATCCGGCTCACGGCGTGGCAAGCAGCGGCCCGGCTGGCGGCCGGCCTCCCGTCGTCGTCCGAGGTGGCGATCGCCAAGTACTGGGCGGCCGAGGGCGGCCAGCGCGTGGTGCATGCGGCATCACACCTGCACGGTGGTGTCGGCGTGGACCGCGACTACCCGCTGCACCGTTTCTTCCTGCTGACCGAGCAGATCGAGCTCACACTCGGCGGGGCGACCGAGAGCCTGCGGCGGCTGGGGCGGATCCTGGCGGCCGAGCCCGTCTGACCAGCGGGCTGGCGGGTCGCCCGCCCGTGCTCAGTCCGGACCGGCCGCCGACGTCGGATTGGCCAGGCCCAGGCCGTAGCCGGCCAGGAACACGCCCGCCTCGTCGTGACGCGGGTAGGCGCCGGCGAGCTTGTGGAAGGCGGGGGAGTGATCCGGGTGGGTGAGGTGCGCCACCTCGTGCACGAGCACCGAGTCGAGCACCCAACCGGGCACGACGCGCAAGCGGTGGGACAGGCGGATCTGGCCCGAGTAGTAGGAGCACGATCCCCAGCGCGCCGTCTGGTTGGTGACCCACCGGACGGACTGGGGGCGCGCCCCGACGAGGTAGCGGTCGCTCAGCTCGATCGCCCGGGCCAGGAGGCCGTCATTGTCCAGGCCCGACTGCGGGCGTTGGCGCGTGAGCAGCCGCTCGACCAGCCAGTCGATGGTCTTCTGCCGACTCTCCCCGTTGAGATGGGCCGGCAGCGAGACGACGATGCGCCCGCCGACCCACCTGGCTTCGGACGTCTTCTTGCGGCGCTTGCTGATGCGGACTTCGACCTCGGGGGCCAACGGGGTGGTGGCGGGTTCGAGGAACGGAGTCGGCGCGTCGCCGGGCTCGGCCACCTCGGGCTCCTGCGTCGCGGGCGGGCTCGCCGCCCCGCCGGGCGCGGGCTCGGCCCCGGAGAGGTCGGACAGGTCGAACAGGGTCATGGACGGCATTGTGGCCGACCCGTGTGACGGGGGCGTGCATGCCTGCTCAGGCACGGTGAAAGGGGCGGTGCGGCGTCATCCGGACCGCGTGGTCCGGTACGCCACGGGGCACCGCGAACACCACGCGAACATCCGTGCTCGGGCGAGGGTCAAGGGTTACCCTTCCGGCCATGACGAGTCCCGTAGCAGCATCTGGTGCCGGCTTCCCCCTCCAGCTTGAACTCGATGCTCCGGTCGCGATCGCCCGATGGCGGCCCATCGTCCAATGGTTCCTCGCCATTCCGCACTTCGTCGTGCTCTACGTGTTGGCCATCGTGCAGAGGGTGGTGTTCGTCATCTCGTTCTTCGCCATCCTCTTCACCGGCAAAATGCCCGATGGCCTCTTCGGGTTCAACGCCATGGTGTTGCGCTACCAGTGGCGGGTGGGGTCCTACGCGATGTTCATGCGTGAGGACTACCCCGAGTTCGCCTTCCCGACCGAAGGGGCGGACCCGGCCACGGAGCCGGCCCGGCTGTCGGTCGAGGAGGCCGCCAAGCTCAGCCGCGGCCTCATCTTCGTCAAGTGGCTGCTGGCGATCCCGCACTACTTCGTGCTGTTCTTCCTCTACATCGCGGTCTACGTCGTTGTCATCATCGCGTTCTTCGCGGTGATCTTCACCGGTTCCTGGCCGGCCGGGATGCGCAACTTCGTCATCGGCGTGATGCGGTGGTCGTCGCGGGTGAGCGCGTACATCCTGCTGATGACGGACCAGTACCCGCCGTTCAGCCTCGATTAGAACGCGACAACAGCGGCCCTGAGGGCTAGCCGAGCACCAGCTCGGCCATGGTCCGCAGCGTGGCGAGGTCGCCGTTGATGAGCATGGTGGTGGCGCGCGACTCGCGCCAGGCCTCCAGGTCGTCACGGATCTTCTCCACCGGGCCGACCAATGCGATCTCCTCCACCAGGCTGGTGGGGACGGCCGCCGCCGCGTCGTCCTTGCGCCCGTCGAGGTAGGCGTCCTGGATCTTGGTGGCCGCCTCCTCGTAGCCCATGCGGGCGAAGACGTCGAAGTGGAAGTTCATCTCCTTGGCCCCCATGCCCCCGATGTAGAGCGCGAGATACGGGCGGAACCCGTCCGCCGCCGCCTCGGTGTCGTCACTGAGCACGGTGGGGGCGAAGGCCAGCACCTCGAAGTCCGCCGCGCCGCGGCGCGCCCCGGGTCGCGCGAAGCCCTCGTCGAGCGAGGCCTCGAAGGAGGACATGGCGCGCGGCGAGAAGAAGATGGGGAACCAGCCGTCGGCGATCTCCGCCGCCAGCGCGACGTTCTTGGGCCCCTCCGCGCCGAGGATGATCGGGATGTCAGCGCGGAGCGGGTGCACGATCGACTTGAGCGGCTTGCCCAGACCGGTGCCGCCCGGATACGGGAGCGGGTAGTGGGGGCCGTCGTTGGTCACGGGCTTCTCGCGGGCCAGTACCTGGCGCACGATCCCGACGTACTCGCGGGTGCGCGCCAGGGGGGCGGGGAAGGGCTGGCCGTACCAGCCCTCGACCACCTGGGGCCCTGAGACCCCGAGGCCGAGCACGAAGCGCCCGCCCGAGAGGTGGTCCATCGTCTGGGCGGCCATGGCCATCGCGGTGGGGGTGCGCGCCGACAGCTGGCACAGCGACGTGCCGAGACGGACCCGCTCGGTCTGCGAGCCCCACCAGGCCAAGGGAGTCAGTGCGTCGGAACCGTAGGACTCCGCCGTCCAGACGGAGTCGTAGCCGAGGCGGTCGGCTTCCCGCACGAGCTCCACCGCGTTGGGCGGCGGCCCCGCTCCCCAGTAGCCCAGCTGCAGGCCGATCTTCATCGATTTCACGTGGACTCCTCTTGTTCGAGCCAGATCGACTCACGGTAACCCGGTGCTCCCAGACGATACCGTCGGCCCCGACCGCCATTCTGTGCCTGACTTCTGCGCGGTCCGCTGAGACGTTGGCAACCTTCTCGTGACCTCGGGCGTGAAGAGTGTTGGATGACGCCGGCAACGCGCACCAAATTGACCGCGCAGACATCGGTGAGTGGCAAGTGCACATCATCTCGGCGTAGCGGGCAGGCTGGTCTCTCCCCCAACATGCAACACTCGGAAGGGTGGGCGAGTGGCAGAAGCTCGGAGCTGAGAACAACGCTCGATGGTGCGATCTCGTCGTGGGGTCTCACGGCGGCCAGGGTGTCTTCGCTCAGGATGCGTGGACGAGTCCAGCGCGGACTCCTCCACTGTTCCCCGATGCCGTCACGCTGGTCCCATTGCCGAGTGTTCCCGACCTGCTCTCACGCATTGACTCCTCACCCGGCTGCACAATCAAAGACAGCTTCGCCTCTCTCGATCTGGCACCCCATGGTTTTCGGGTCCTCTTCGATGCCCGATGGATCATGTCACCAGCTCCGCCGGCCAATGCGTGGAGCGTCCATTCGGATTGGACCAAGCTCACGGACCCCGATGGCTTGAGCCTCTGGGAAGAGGCCTGGTGTCAGGACGACGGGCCCAGGGGCCTCTTCCTGCCGGGATTGCTTTCTGAGGCGGTTGTCGTCGTCGGTCGAATAGCGAACGACCGAGTCCTGGCTGGCGGAATCGTGAACCGGAGCGCAGACGCCGTTGGAATCTCCAATGTCTTCTCCGAGGCAGGTCATGGATCAGAGACATGGTCCGCGCTGGCGCAATGTGCCCGGGCATTCTTCCCCGATCTCCCGCTAATTGGCTACGAACGGGGTGAGGCGCTGGCTGACGCTCAAAACAGTGGGTTCCAAGCCGTTGGATTACTCCGGGTGTGGCTCGCGGACACCTGATGGCGGCGGGACCCTCAGCCGGCGTTAGGGGATGGACTACAGATCGGGCCAGGTGCGGCTCCGGTTATAGGCCCGAAGTCGACCTTCTGTCATGCTATGCGCAACTACGACAAGGGAGTATTTGCCATGACGGTTCTGATTGAGACTGTGTTTCCGGTCGGTGTAACCAACGAGTTACTCGATGCTGTTACCGACGAAATGGGCGTCGACGCCGAACTCCCACCCGGTGGGGTCGTGCATGTGCACTTCGAGAAGGGCGGCCTTGCTCACGGCGTCGACGTGTGGGACTCAGTCGAGGCCTATCAGCAGTTTGTCCAGTCGACGCTTGTGCCAGCCATGGGCAAGGTTGCCGCGGCACGAGGCCTCGATCCGTCCAGGATGGGCGCGCCCGAAGAGAGGATCACCGAGGTCCATCGCATCGTTCGCTAGGCAACGACCCCGGAATGGATCCGCGTTTTTGGGCACGCACATACCCGGCGACCTGGGACAGGGCCAGGCACCGTGTACTTGCGACTCCGCGCACCAACTTAACTGCGTGTCTAATACTTGGGTTCCAACT